>Ga0157364_1002096_pt1 | contig 18085 bp, 5 predicted proteins | sample AttsexASBM2_FD_111476 | JGI IMG/M metagenome (GOLD analysis project Ga0157364, IMG submission 111476) | Fungus gardens microbial communities from leaf cutter ant in Ribeirão Preto, State of São Paulo, Brazil - Atta sexdens ASBM2 | ecosystem: Host-associated > Fungi > Mycelium > Unclassified ...
AACCAGCCAGAAACGATTCAAGAATTAAAACATGAAATCAAAGTTGCCATCGATGAAATACGCGCCCATACAGTGGAAAATGTATTGAAAAATTGGGTTGATAGAATGGGATATTGTGCAGCCAGCCATGGAAGTCATTTGAACGAAATTGTATTTCATGTTTAATGGCAATGTACTACCTTTCCAATAAAGCTATAAACTTTGAAAAATATTCATGCGTTTTTTTTTTAGAGCCAAATTAAATTCCAAATTTTAAATGATCCACCCTGTATATTATATTGTTTAATACTTATAAATAAGCTCTATATATATATATATATATATATATATGAAAGTTGTGTGAATAAGATTATATTTTTATTTACTAACATATTTTAATTTATTTATTTTATTTGTTATTATTTTTATTGCTAAAAATAAAAATTTTTTAAAATAAAATTCTTTAAATATTTAAAGTAATTTATACAAAGTTTCATTGCGATTCACTAATTAGTTACAAGATAGTTAAAGATTTAAAGATATAGAACAAAATATAATAATATTTTGTTTATTTATAACTAGTTCATGCATCGCAATCTAACTCTATACAATAATCTTCAATCTAACTCTATAAAATAATCTTAAATATATTATGTGCTTATATTAAAAAATTGAAATTTGTGTCATTTATTTTATACATTTCCATGCATTTTTATTAGAGCATAGATTTAAAAAATACTACTATTTAATAAAATAATTTATGATCCAGTAAACGGCCATCAAATTTGTATTATTCGTATTATTTTTAAATGTGATTTAGAATAATCTAATAGGTATTTTTTTCATAATTTTATTATTATTTTGAAAAAAATATATAAAGCATCCTAATGCTACAAGTCACATTGAAAAATATGTAATAATAATAGTAATTATTATTAATTTACTCTTTCTTGCACTTTTTAATTAATTTATGCATTTATTTTAGATGCAATATTAATAATATTTAGAATATTGTTTTCATGTTATATATACTTATATGAATAAATAATCAGACGGGATGTAATTCATGAATAATTAATATTTAATATGTGAATTGAAAACAAATATCTAAAGCTTTCAAAAACGTGACTGGTTCGTATAATACATCTTCGAAACTTATGAAAATCTTTTTTATGTCGAAGTATGTCCTTTTAAGATTACAAAAGATTGCACTAGTCCACTTTCAGTGCATAGAATTTCTTCAATTTGCTTCTTTTTAGTTTCTATAATAGTGGAAATATTAGCAGGTGTATGAAAATGAGAATTTTTTTTCAGATGTTAAAATTATTATTAATCATTAATCAATATTCGTTATAATTTATAAATTAATATACCTTAACTTGTACAATAACTCCACTTCGACTATATTCAATATTAGGCTTTCAGTTAATCATTCTTTTTATGTATCCCAATTTTAAGGCAATAATGAAAATAATAAGTATTATTTAGCATAGAATCTGCAATGATGCCAATGTATGTAAATGCACATAATATTGAAAAAATCAAGAAATACTGCTTAGTAAATACGCAATACTTGTTAGCGAATAAATATGTTATTATAATTATTAAAATACTTTACCTATAGTAACACAATACAAATAATGTTATTAACTTTTCAATATTTTTTGTCTTTTATGATTTCCAAAAGTAACAAATCGCTTTGAGATTTGCTAATGAGTAGTAATTTCTCAAATACAGTTTTGAAATTTAAAAATATTCTTGATTATAATTATTTGGAAACTTTTTCTTAAAATCATTATTAATCTAAATAAATTATTTATAAATAACCTTATTTATAAACAACTAATTATATATACAATAAATTATTTATAAACAACTATAATGTAAACTTATAAGTAAATTTAATATACATCATATATATCATTAAAAATTCTTTTGAATGTTTTATAATAATGGACAATTTAAAAGTATTTGTTCAGGTTTTTGTTTGAAAGAAATATGTTTTGTTTAATGTGTAAAAAGTTGCTTCCTATTTTCCAGGGATTCCGATTATTTCGTAGTCATATAAAATCTGCGTTGTTTAGCTCTATAATAAAATAAATGAAATTGTTTTAATAAATTTTCAGCAAGAAAAAAGACTTCAAACACTAATAAAATTCTTCCTATTATGATAACTACAAATAGAATAGATAATATTACTTTGTAATATTATCATTTTGATAAATAGTTATTCATTAAATAAATTTTATTTTTTACCAAAAGTTGAATATTAGTAATCATTGATGATACATGAAACTGCACCTGAGATTTCCACATTGTTTTAACAAGATTCTTTCCTAAATCGTCAACATGATAGAATTCCAACAGTCTGTAGAAATGTAATTTTATTTTTATACTTGTCGACTAATTTATCTCTGGCCACTCTACATCTATTACCTTTTGCCTGAGTTGTATTTTCTTACAGGTGGAATATAATAAATTTCTTTTATTTCCTTAGGGAAAATTTTTATTATACTATCCGAATTGTCACTTGTAAGATGGCTAGAAAAATTTATTAGAATTGTACAAATATAACATAAAAGTACAGTATAATATATGTATGAAAATAATATTTTACATTTGTAATAGAGTAATTGAATTTTTTAATGTCTATATTAATATAACAATCAGCAAAAAGCAATGCCCATACCAGAAGCTGGATTTTGAGTGCTTTAAATAATTTTATGTGAATTTATGCACATAGCTTAGCGCCGAGACACTACCAATGTTTTCAGATACCACATCTCTTCGAATTATGCGCTGAAATAATTTTTTAACTTATAAACGCAACTACCATAGCAATATTACAAATTAAATTGCTTAGGAATTTAATAATTTGATGCTTAATTGGCATTATCTTATTGAAAATCTGTAAATAAATTTATTACGAAAAATATTACCTCAATCGGGAATCGAACCTGGATTTCTAGCATTCCATGTTAAGACGCTTGTATGGGTAATCATTGTATAATAGATTCAAGTAATTATTGTATAAATTTTAAAATATAATGAAAATTTTTTTCCATGCAAAAATCATTTATATATTATATAATTAGATAAGATTTATATTATACTAATTTGTAATCTTTTAATTATAGTATAATTTTGATGGTTAATTCTAAAAAGATGAATTTATACAAAGTACATATTATGTCTAAATTAAAATTCTTGTATTTATATTACATATCTGATCCATAATGAATGATTATGCGACAATTGACACAGAATGCCATTATATTATAATTACAGTGCGATATTGCTGTTACAGCTTTAGGACTACGTTCCAAGATCAGCAAGTAACTTTTTTGCTGAACTAAAAAATACATGTAAATTCATGTAGAAATATTATCAGACATAGATTCAGCTTTGACCGAATAAAAGTTTTTTCATTTGTTTGTGTTAGAATAATTATGATTCTTCTACGATAAGGAAAGCCGTAACTTTTCCAGATGACTTCCGGGATACATATATAATACATATGTGAAACGATCTTCGTGTAGCTTAAGCATGATATCATGCTATGTACAAGAGATTTTTCTTTATTTCTAGGTAAGTAAAGAAGAACTCGCGAAATTAGTGCAGAGTTTCGAAGAGCAAGACATCCTGACGTCGTCCGGGGTTACCTTAGCTGGCAATAGGTACATCTACTTGTCGGGCACGGACCGTGTGATAAGGGCAAAACTTGGCAAAGTCGGCGTCCATTGCATGAAGACGACGCAAGCCGTAGTTGTCTCTCTGTACGAGGACCCCATACAACCACAGCAAGCCGCATCTGTCGTTGAAAAACTGGGCGAATACCTCGTGTCCTGCGGCTATTAGGTCAGTATGTGACAACAATTTTCAGCTTGTTCAGCTTGAAGTAATCATCGCCATCACGAAGAGTTAGCGCTTTATTATAGGAACTCAAAGGTGTAGAGTGAAATTCGTTATCAGTTAGAAAATTCTCTCTTTCTTATTTTGGGAGATGTTTATTTATATATATATATATATATATTTATATATATATTATATATTTATATATTATTTATATATTTATATATTATATATTTATATATTATATATTTATATATAGAGAAATTTGATTTTGCCTTTCATGAAGGCGCGAAAGGATTAACCATACATTATTGCATTTCCTTTAAATTTATCCCTAGCAGTCCTTTTCAAACCATTCATATTTATAAAAGTTTATATTTATAAACTTCCAGTCTTGCTCTTTTTATGCGCACGGCGTACGATAAAATTTAATTAATTCCGAAAACACAAACGAATTGAAATAAAATGTATGTACATATCTTATTTCATTATTAATAATCAATTGTCGTTGGTATATTATAATCTGTAGACGATCGAATTTTTTTAAACACTTTTAAAATAATTTAAATATATTCATGTCTCGAATTACTTCGAATATTATTCGAAACAGAAATTCTTAAAAATTTTGAAAATTTGAAAGTTTTGAATCTCTAGATAATTTTTGCATCGAAAATGTCTGGAACATTTCAAATTATTAAAAATGAAAGGAAATGAGTAAAATCAATTAACAAAATAACAGAAGCGCCACTTGCTATCAGAGTTAGATATTGAAGTAATACATCTAATAAATTGTAATATATACGAGGTATCTTGTCATTGTCGCATTTCCTCTTAAAGGCGTATTTTTGAGGTAATTTAGAAATGAAAATCTGAATATAAAAATGTCGAGACTATAAGTTTTAAAATTATTAACGATTAAACTTTATTAATTACAGAGTTGACATTTCGTTTAAACATAATGACAAATAGTAAAGAATCACGGGGGGGTCCTATTAACTACATTAAGATTATAATATCAATATGCAATGATAATTTTTTATTATTAAAAAATTGTTTTTGCTTCTATAGAATGTATTGTATTTGTACATTATATACATAATTAATTATATTGGAATCAAAATATCAAAATATTAATTTCATTAGCAAGATATTAAATATGAAATGTCAGTTGTCGAGATAAATTTATAACTTATATGTTTATTTGCCTTGTTTGATAAATATTTTTGTGATAATATTGGAGGTAAATAGATTATTTTTGACACAAAAAGAATTAAATATTGAAGTAAAGTTAAACATGTCAAATTCTTATTTAACTCTAATGCACTTATATCAAATTACCGATATGTACATTTTTTTAATAATTATTCTATTAAAATGTTGAAAATAATTAAGAATATAAAAATTGACGTAGATTACATCAAAATATATGTATACATCGTTAAAATTTACGAAGCTAAATCGATATACATTATTCTCACTAATAATTAAAATAGGGAAGATCGGGGCATATGGTTCATAGGATACCATGAGTCATTGGGCGTCAGACAAAGTTACTAACCTGCTCGCCGAACGATTGAATGTGATTGGTTGGATCTAGAAGTAATAACCAATCATATTCATTTGCTTGGCAAGCAGGTTAACCACTTTATCGACTTGAACGCTCATTGACTGTTCAGAGTAATTGGAGAATTTAGGTTAGTACGTACTAATACCGTACGATTGTTACCTGGTTGCACATATTATAATATATATGGCGGTCCACTTCTGTCTTATCTTTGCATACATGCCGTTAAATATTTTCGTGCAAAAAGAATAAATATTTTACCACTCAGGATTATTCGAACGTTGTCTATTATAGTCCTCGCTTTGCATGGCTATTCCACACTAAAATATGGGTTAGATTTTTTGGGAGGGGGGGGAGATTTTCATCGTCCCCCCCCGTCCTCCTTGCAGGGAGGCAGCATATAATGCCCCCACGCATATACTTTAAGCCCATTCTACAATGGGCAGTAGCAGTAGTGACAGTAGTGGATTAAGGAGTAGTCGTAGAAATCAAACATCATAATCGAATGTGAGAAGGATAATCAATTATGATTAGTCAATTTCTATGCCTACTTTTTAATCCACTACTGCTACTGCTATTGTAGAATGGGCTTTACAATGCGAAGCGAAAGGAAAAATGTAAGGTTTTTAATATTATATATAGTAGAAATAAGACGTTATTTTTAAAATTTTTTTTGTTTATAATTTTTTAAAAAGTAACGAACGACAGCTAAAACCTGTTGGAGGTCACTCAGGATCATGATCTTGATAGTGTATGTTAATCAACAATGTAAGTTACTCGATAAAGTGTCCGTCATTGTAAATAATTATCCTGGCTTCTTTAGAGAAAAATGCGACACACGATTTATGACCTTCATGCATTGCCTGTCATTTTAGTCGACATATATCTTTGCTATTTATCCTTTACATTGAGTATTAACAATTTTAAAGGTTTTCTTATTGCGGAACATTTTGAAATATACACTATGCAATTGACGCTATACACGACAAAGAATGAGATTCAAGCAGTTCTAACGGTTTTCTATTTTTTCTCTTCTAAACTATATAAGTAGTATATGGTAACTACGCCGGATATTTACGTCGCGTGAGGATTTATGAGGACGCCGCAGAAGTCAGAAAAATAGGAGTGGAGTAATGTGCATACATTGTTATATGCCTTTAATATTATTATTAATATTGTGGATTAGGTGATAACTAGTTGAAACGTTAAAAGTTAAAAAGTTAAAAAAAAAGTTAAGAAGTTAATAACTTTTAACTTAACTTAGTTAATTTTAAATGCAATAACTTTTAACTTAATTTAATTACTTTTAAACTTTAATTTATTAACTTTTTTTAAATTGAAAATTTTTCTATCTTTCTTAATGCTAATATTTTTTTTTCTATAAAGTCTTAAATATTAGAGAATTAATTTAGAAAAAGTTCAATGATTTTATGATGAGAGACTCTATAATAAGAGTCACACTATATGGTAAGTTTTTACTGACTCGCTAGATTTTGTCAATTGCCGCTTATATTTGAATCACACTAATTTTAGATATCACAAATGTTATATTTCAGCAACATAAATATGAAATGAACCTTAAATGAAGAATTGTTGTAGAACAGAGTTGCATATTCATCCATTTTCTAAATTTTTATGTATATTTTTTATAACAAAGTCTAGTCAATGTAATCATAAACATGCATGAAGTCACTTCAGAAGTTAAAGAAAGTTAGATGAAGGTTAAAGAAAGAGAAATAATGCAAACATATATTCTTTCCTTCTCTCTCGCAAGATTTTGACAAAAACACTTTATGGTGTGATTCTTATTTTATATAAATAACTTAGATGTGGATATAAAATTAAATTTGCCTATAATAATAATCTATATTTGTAAGAGTTATTTAAAGTAATTTCATTTTAAGAAAAATTAGGACATTTTGATCTCAAAAATAATTTTTTTCAAAATTAACTTTTTTGAAACTTAAATGAATTTAATCTTAACTTTTATTAAGTTAATTCTTTATTCCTTCAACTTTTAAATTAATTTTATTGATTTTATAAGCCATTAACTTTAACTTAATTTAGTTTAAAAAAAACATTAACTTACCCAACTCTGGTATTGTGTTATGATTTCAGTTTCCTACTGTTAATAGTTACAGTCAGTTGAATCGATTTGTCAATGTAGTGAATAGTGCAATCATATATCATAATCCACATAGAATGATTATTATAGAGATTGCAAAAAGCTTAATGTTTATTTACATAAATGTAAAGGAATAGTAAAGAATGGAGTGTAAAGCGCCAGGTGGCTCGTTAGTCCGCGGATTAGCAATTCGTGGATCCGGGTTCGATCCTATCCGCGTCATACATACGCAGAAAATTTACTTAAAAGGAACTACTCCATCTGTATGATTAAAAGTTGTATCTGAGATGTGTGAGAGTATTACCTACTCCTGTAGAATGTATGTTAGACGTAAAAAAGAGAATGATTGAGATATAAAGATAAGATGTTAAGCCGAATAGGGTAGTTCCTAAGGGCTTAAAAAAACAACTTAAAAACAACTTAAAAAAAAAAGAATGGAGGAATATAATACTTGTATAACCAAATACAAGTGCTTAATTCTTGTATTCTTTGTACAGTTTATCTTGTATAGCAAAAATGTAAGAGTTTTAAAAAGCTTTTTTTAATACGAAAAATAAAAAATATTTCGGATTTCTAATATTTTTTTGTAGTAGTAGACAGTATAAAGTTTATTGGTACAGTTCATTTCTTAAACATAGTAAATAATAAATTAAGTTTTTATTAGGTGTGGTGTATCGGAGTTACAGAAAATAGCAATCAATTTCTATGAGCCTTTAGAAATTCTATGAGCCATTAAAGAATAGATTATAACATCTATTGGTTTCTTCTGAGTAACCTGAAGCATTTACGCAAGCGCTGCTCTAGCGCTTGGAGGGCCTCGTGCGCTCTTACGTTTGTAGCTTCATTAATATTGCGAGTTTCAAACAATTCTTTTTTAGAGATATTCTATACATGTAAAAATATAAATGAGTAAAAAATCGATTTTTTTGAAGCTGTCAAAGGTGAAAGGCCTCTTAAAATTTAGATAATGGCTTATTTTAGAAAGCCCATTTAATCATTACTAATTTAAAAATTATTATATCCTCGATATTCATATTAGGATTTTCGTCTCTAAATTAGCTTAAAAATGCTTAAACACGACATAGGGTGGCGGGATACTCTATATTCAAATAAATTTATCTCAGAAATTGAATATGCTTAAGACAGAGAACGAAATAATAATAAAGCGTTATTACACACACACACACGCACACGCGCACGCACGCACGCACGCACATTGGGTTATCCGGAAAATTCGTGCCGATTTTTGATAGGTGGCGTAAGGACAGGTCTGAATATATCAGAACGATTGAAAACAAATGACATGCGTACATATCGTAAAAGACGGTACTTCAAACATACTTGGAAAAAAATTTGGTTGCGATACGTTAATTTTTGTCAGTTTTATACGCCTTTGAATATGAAGAAAACAAAGTGCATTTTAAGTATTTAATGCTTTTCTTTTATCGGAAAAGCAAAAATGCCACACAAGCGGCAAACAAGATATGCGCTGTTTACGGCAAAGGTGCTGTAGATGAAAGAAAGCTGTGCGGAAGTGGTTTGCTAGGTTTAAAGTTAGTGATTTCAATCTTGAAGATCAAGGACGCCCGGGTAGGCCCTCCACCACAGATGAAGATCAGATTAAAACACTGAGCGAGAATAATCCACGCTATACAACACGTTAATTAGCAGAAATATTGAATATGTTAAAATTCACGAGCATTTTGTGAAGCTTGGTTACATAAACCATTTTGATGTATGGATTCCCCGATTTAACGGAGAAAAATCTGATGGATCGTATTTCCATTTGTGACTCACTCTATAAACGCAAGACACGATTTTTGAAGCAAGTAGTGACGGGGAATGAAAAATGGATTATTTACAATAATGTTGAGCGAAAAAGATCTTGGGGAAAGCGGAATGAACCACCTTTAGCCACCCCAAAAGCCGGTCTTCATTCAAAGAAGATCATGCTCTCTGTCTGGTGGATTGGAAAGGAATCCTGTATTATGAGCTTTTACTAAACAACGAGACGATAAATTCAGAGAAGTATTGTTCCCAATTAGACGAATTAAAGACAGCAATTGAACAAAAAGCAAAATCCAGAAATAGCGAATCGGAAAAGCGTCGTGTTTCATCAGGACAATGCGCGGCCTCATGTGTCTTGATAACTTGACAAAAGTTGTTGCAGCTCGATTGGGATGTTCTACTCCATCCACCATATTCACCTCGCGCCCTCTGATTTCCACCTATTTCGATCATTACAAAATTCCCTTAATGGAAAAAGCTTCAACTTTTTGATCGAGGTAAAAAATCACTTAGAAAAGTTTTTCGCTGAAAAACCTGAGAGATTCTGAAAGGACGGAATTTTCAAGTTGCCTGAAAGATGGAGAAAGGTTGTAGAACAGAATGGCACCTATATAATTTAATAAATGTATACTAAAATTTAAATCTTCTGCGTTTCAATTTTCCTTCAAAATCGGCACTTTTCGGACAATCCAATATATGGTATATATAAATAAAGACGTATTTTCAAAATATTTAAGAGCCTTTGATTTTTCAAATATAAAGTTCTTAATTTTTTATTTATTATATAATTTGTGAAATATTCGAATTATTCCAGAATTTCATATATTCAAAATGATTCAATATGTTTTATATTAGGTCTATCACTATTTGTGCATGTTGGATTAACGCGACATTTATTCATGATTCCCCTCGTACGATCACTTCGATTTAACCAGTAAGCTTTCATCCCACGTCGCTACGCGCTTATCATTATCGGTTTGTCACTCAATACTTGTCCCGCGGACATTTGCGTACGCTCCTATTGTGCCAATATGCGTTTTCCCACGCGCTCGTCGAAATGCTTCTGCAATCGGAAAAAATGTTCTCCCTTTGGTCGAATTGTTTTAAGTATTCATGTATATTTATGTTCTTGTAATTCACGTAAATTATAATCGACAGCAATTCAGAAGAAAACACAAAAAGTTTGCGTTTACAAATAGATACGGGAAGATATTGATAAATTTCCGCTCTTAAAATTTAACTTTTATTCAACTTTTATCGATTTTGAGAGAAAGTCCCATTTCTCTATTGTTTTCCCGTCGCTACTATCATATTAGATCGTAACATTATAAGCGAGAAATGATGAAGTTCCTTGCATGCTATTTGTAAATAAAGAGAATTTGTATAAAATAAAATAATGAGATTACTTTATAACATTTGTAAAAATAATCGAAAGCTATCTTTATCTGCCCTGATAGTCAATAAATAGTCCTAAAAAGCATATGATATTATTTGCTTAATGTGTATGCGTCGCCTATTTTTATTTCGTGTCTTTTACGACTATTTGTTATTTATCCTAATCATAGATATAACTGTTATAATTGATATAACTACTAACATTTACATCTATATTATGTAGTTGTTATATTCATGATTTGCTAGGAGGGCAAGTAAGAATAGGAGTTTTCGATCATTTTTATAAGCATCTTAAAGCGATCTGATTATTTTATTTTATTCACATTTTTTATTTACAAATAACACATGTGCAGAAAAGATTTCTATATTCAATGTTATTACTTCTCGATATAGAGCCAATCATATTTATTCTTTAGAAAAAAATATTTTATTCTTAGATGAAAAATTCTAAAATCTAGAATAAAATATTCTTAATGCTATTCATCCCATTAATTTTCTTAATAGAAAAATTTAGGTTAAATATTCTTTATTTAAACACTTGATCTAAAGAGAATCTCTCTTATCTAGTCTTGTGAAAAGAACTTTACAGAATGTTAGTAATTTTACATTTTCGGCAATGAAAAACTGGACTCGGCCGGAACTTTTGTTTGTATAGTATACAACTGTGATATCAGAAGCAAAACATTAAAATTTTTCTTGCAAAATGTCGAAATAAATAATATAACTGTTTTTGCATATTACTTTTCGTATGTTACTTTTTATAGGGATAAACTAATACAGAATACTGAAGAAGAAAATCATATCTTTACGAAAAAATTCAAAAAACAAGACTAAATACCGGTTTTTTTTTCCAAAAAAGAGGAAATCACAAATTGTAAGAAAAAATACGTTATAACATTTGATTTAAAAAAATGTAATTATTTCAATGAATGAAGTTGAAGTATTTTGAGATATGCTCATCGAATGACATCATCATCGAATGATATGCTTTTCTGAAAATAGCCACTATTTCTATTTCTTTTCGAATGCGTACACTTGTTTTTATATTTTATCACAAAAGTGAAATAAAAATTCTTAGCATTTCAAATAATAAAATATTAATTTTATAAAATATCGATTAAATATTTTGCAAAAAATTCATCATTTTTTACTTACGATTTTACTCTATACGAAGTAAGTACTAACAGTCATTTTTCACATTTTCATCTTTAAAAAACATTTTCTATAAACGAAACTATTTTTTTCAATAAATATTCAATTGCAAATATTGATGAAAAACTTACGAATCTATCATCATCCGAACTAGATTTTTCAAGCATTTTTTCCCCGTTTGAACATTCAAGTAAAATACCGCCATAAAATATGGCGATTATTAGGGGAAAGTTCAAAGTGAATTTAGCTACAATTGAAAGTCTCAACCATATAGAAATGCCAATTAATTAAAACTTTTTTCGGATCTAAAAGATCCATGATGCAATCAAGGGTTAAAGATAAATACAAATTGATCAAAGAATCTATTATTAAAAAAAGGATATGGAATGGCATTTTTTGAAACTAACACTCTTTAAATTACATTTTCCTAAATAAAAATAAAAATTTTGGCTCACAAGTAGAAATCATCGGACGCAATTTTTCTGATCATTGATTCGTCATTCATGTGTAATCAAAGAGTACGCGATTTGGATAATTTTAGTGACATCGATTGAATTATTTGTATAATTATATCTTGCAAAAAACAATATGAACAATTCTAGATGATTCTATAAGTTCGAGCTATAGAATTATAAATACTATTAGTTTCATGATAGAAAATATAAAATTTTCATACAAAAATATATAATATATTAATATATAAAATTTGTTCTTATGAAATTATGTTAAACATTTAACAAATTTTTTCTAATATAAGTTCATTTAACTTTAATAAAATCCATGTAATACACGCTCAATTAATAATAATAATAATAATAATAATAATAATAATAATAATAATAATAAATTAATATTAAATTAATTAATTTAATTTGATTTCATTATTTAAATTCAATCCATTTTTGTTAATAATTCTAAAAATTATTTGCTCAATTTGTTTTCATCATTATACTTAGCGTTTGGAATACTTTTGAAAAGTATTGTTATATCGTATCATCAAAGAGAATCTTCCCAATATCAAAATCTTCCCAATCGTAGGAACAAGGAATGAAAGATTTTAGTGACACGCGATGAAGTTCAGTGCTTGACTTTCAGGCGATGCAACACGACACGCGAATTCCGCATGACTCATGGACGGATAATTCTCGGCAAGCGTTTTAGCTTGATATCAGTTTACGTCGATGACTAATCACATCACTTGTGCGTTTGTTTGGGTCTCTAGTTGGCAATATGGTGACGATAAACATTTTTTCTAGAATGATTGAGGCACAAGACGTCTCTTTACACATTTTCATAATTGTTCAATTGCGAGTCTGAGTACATTGTATATTTGTTTTTGACAATCAACTGAAAACGAGTACAAAATGCTAGTAACTTAATTTGCTATTAAAAATGATATGTAAATTTATTAATTATTTTTTAAATTTATTAACTATTATGTGATTTAGTATGTACAGAAAAAATATTTGATTTTAAAAAACACAGCTATGTCATTAGTCTCTATATGTATAGGAAGTAAAAATTGATTGAGAATATAAATTTTATTTGTTGAAAATAATTCTATGTTAGTCTCTGTAAATTATTGTAATTCTAATAACAAATTGTTTTAGTATAGCAAAACATATTTACTTTAATAGCAGATTAAATTTGCTTTAGAAACAGATTCATTCTTATAAACAAAATTATTCAATAATGAATTGTATTTTTCAGTATAATTCATATTGTTTGCTGTAATATAATTCATCAAATAATTGATGATAAAATTTTTACATCAAATATATAACAATTACAGTTTGCTATAACAGCAAAACTTTTTCTTTGCGGATATAGCTTCTAATTATTATTTAAAGAACTGAAAGAAAATAGAAATACGATACTTTTTTATTATATTATCTTTTATTATATTTTTAAAAATTAGACACTTTATTCACGTGATTACTTGTTAACAAGATAATTTCAATGTAGATTTCCATTTGAAAATTTGAAGGTGATTTTTACATAACTTTAATATCATTAGCCAAGGTCACATTGGTATTTTTGTTTAATGCGCCACTTCAAACTTTATAAATATAGTATGAAACATTTCTTTCGAAACGCTTAATTTTTAAATCTTAAAATTCCAGCACTTTTTGGATATCCTGTATTAGAAAAATCTATCATTTAAATTAACAACGAATTTGATTGAATGCACTTAATACACATTAGTGCTAAAATCGTCACACAAATTGACGTAAAAATGTGTTCTTAATATATTCATGCACGATTACGGAGCATACGCAATGAACCGCTATACGTGCGAATGAACTAAGTGCTTGCTAAAACGAGGTAGCAACATTTTGGTTGGCGCATGGCTACTCAACATAGCTAAACGAAGCGCGAAGCGGTTCTCCACACGCGCATTGTGATCATGTATGAATGTCCGGACTTTATTAGTAATATTTCTATGTACATTTTAAATGCATTTTTTCAGTTTTTTTTATTGCGCGCCGATTACTGTTGAAAATGCAACGCAATCATGGGATGCGTTCCAAATTGCGCATGGCGTATCATTGTTTTGAATAATAAAGAAGATTATAATATATAGATGCATCATGCACTTTGAAAATGCTAATAGTATCTTAAATAACTTATTGCGAAAAATATTATATAACGCGTCGCAACGTTGCGACCGAAATTTTAATTTTCAATATTGTATACTTCTTTAGAAATTTAAAATAACGGATAAACATAAATAAAAAAAAAGTCTTGTGACAAAATATTGTTTCTATGAGACAAAATATGTTTAATTTGCAAATTTTTTTCACCATATTTTTTTTATAATTGTAATCTTACTATCGCAAGCAAGAATGAGTGCAGAAACGAGTGTAAGCTTAATGATGTCCCATAGTCTACTAACCTGCAACTTGCTTTCTGTTACAGTAACCTCTGGGACCCAACATAAATATCTAATATTAATAATAAACGATACGATCGATTATTTTAATGAACAGCGAATGGAACATGCGCCATACCGCACGAGTTGCCCCGGAATTGCCGCACGCCCTGCCGCGCGACTCACGATGAAAATGCAGTGACAACAGCAGCAACAGCAGTAACAAATATACAGCCGAGAACAGCGCATCTACCATTACTGCTCCAGTCATTATTCTTTTCTCAATTTTTGTTTCTTTGACGCGACGTAGAGAACGGAAAGAAAGACACGCGCGAGTTCATATTAAATGTTACTGAGTAAACGCACGTACCATACGTAAACAACGACGCATCCTTCTCCTTCTTCCTCTTTTTCCTATGCTTTTTATCATACAAACCTGTGTTGTTTCTCTCTTCTCCTTTCGTTCTCCGTTCTCTTGTCTTCTCGGTCATACGTATACGTACTTAAGCATCGTAGATACATGTGAATAGGTATACGCGTGTCTCGTGTTCTGTCATCGTGTTATGTCCTGTGACGCGTACGAGCGTCGGAGATTGTGGGGAAACTTCGGCGTCTTATCGATATCGATACTAATATCGATGTCATTTGCCACATCTGCTCTCTATCTGCTCCCAACCCCTGTAATAATCGCGCAGCAATGCGAGTTTCGACGGCTGTGACGCGCGAGAGAGATGCGAGATCACATCTGAGACGCCGACGCGTCGCGAGGAGTGATGACAAGAATCGATGACGGTTTTGACGATCGATCGGTGGGAGAACCGCCGCTATCCGTGCGAGAGCTGGTGACGCACGTTACAAGACGTCATCATAGACATCATAGCATTGAAGTATAATGGTTACATTCAGTAGAGAAAATCAGTTGACGCTTAGTGATTCTTTGATATGATTGGCTTTTACCTTTAGTTCTTTACTGGAACTAAAAATGAAGGAACCAGTCATATCTCAAGAATCATTAAATGTTAACTGATCAATTTTCTCTACTGAGCGCAGCCCATAATACTGGAACGAGCGCTGACGCTAGTTTCTCGGGTAAATGTTAAGAATACCCCAGTCATCTCAAATTTTGATATGAAAATCATGCTCATATCGCACTATTTCATAGTTGACAGATTTCCTGAATAATTGTCAACTTTAACTTTTTGAGATTAATATCTCAGTTTGCAAGATAAAGTGACACTTTTTTCTTGTCAAATCTTTATTTTTATGGGAAAATGCATCGATTAAGTATATTTTTATCACAATTTAAAACGACAGAGGTATTCTTAATGCTGATTCTACATTGAGTTGGTAGTCTGAAGTCTTAATCTTAATCGATGGAGTTGGTCAAATCAGCATTACTCGTACAAGTTGACTATTGGTCAATTTCACCAATAAGACTTAGGACTACCGACTCATTGTAGAATCAGCATAACAGTTATCATTTTATGAACTGACGAAGAGGATTCTATGTGGTCTTTGTCTTTTTAATGTAACTTGGCTAAAAGTTTCAGTACTACAAATTGGCGCCGAATTGTCTCTGGGAGATGTATATTGTATCAAATTGAAACAAAAGATTAGATTAAATTAAAGGACCTAATCTATACTTTAATGAAATATATTTAACGTATATATACTATAACGTAAATATATAAACTTTAAATATATTATTAAACCTTTTTTACAAGAATGTATTCTACTATTATTTACTGCACTTGCGCAGTATAAATATATAAGTAGAAAAGGATCAAGATCCACTTGGAACACTCTTGGATCACTTATAAATATTCTCTCTTGGGATGCACTGGATAGCCTTGCACCGCATCAATTGTATGTAAGCGCTGTATTGAAATAGTATACTACTTCATTATTGCGCTAAAATCTTGCTCTTATTTGATTTCTGTTTTCAAATTTTAAATGTCAATCGCTCTACACCGTTTCTTTGAGACGGTGTAGCAAAATCGTATTTTATATATAAAACATGCATCACCATCATACCACGGAAGCACGTTAACACCGAATGAGTTTACCTATCACTAGCCATGGAAACATGCTACACTATCTAAGTGCTGCATTGGTGGGCAGTGCAGCCAAGGGAAAGTGCTATTAATGAAGGTGGCATAGAATAGAGTCACGCTCGTTTCAGTATTATATTTTAGTACATCATAGACATTCGTAAGCGATGCGAGTGCATGGTTTTTTTGATTGAAAAAATGTGGCGTATGATGATCTTTTGCGTGAAGATCTTACTATTATGGATTCAGGAACGGTGAGATGGGCAAATTAGGTTTGAAATCTGGCATGCCTTTGTCATAAAAAAATTAAGACCCGACCAACGTTATTTTGACTTTAAGCAAGGATCGAAACTCTTTACTTCTATCTCTCCTTCTCTCTCGGCTTTAGGCTCGATTGCACCAACGTTAGTTTAACTTCAAACGAGGCTAAAGCTCTCTCGTTCTATGTCTCTCTTTCGGCTTTAGAGAAAGAGAGAGAGAGAGAGAGAGAGAGAAAGAGAGAGAGAGAGGTAGAGAGAGAGAAAACGCTTAAAGTCGAAATAAATTTGGTCTTAAAGAAAGAAAGTGAGAGTTTTAAGCTTCGCTCAAAGTAATGTTGATGTAATTGGGCCTGAAAGGCGCGAATGGATTATAATGTGGGTGGTAATTCGCTATAGGATGAATGATAATTTTAAATGCGACGTCACATCGTCTTTCATTTCTTGCGTTACACGCGTTTTTTTTTTCCTCCGGAAAAGGAGGAGTCACCAGTATCTTCTGTAAGAAATCTGATCATTAAGCTTGAATTTATCGAAAATAATTTTGTCCCTATTTATGAAGAATATATATATGAAATATTGTTTATTATATGAAATATTGTTTAAAAATAATATGTTGTACGCGGAAACCATCGATTTTATCTTGTATCATATATTTAACACGCAAAATGTATACACTTGCTTATTTGTTTCATTTACGCGTGTATGAAGAAATACACATCAATGATCGATCGATAAAGAGAGAGAGACAGAGAGAGAGGGGGAAGGGGAGAGAGAGAGAGAGAGAGAAAGAGAGTAAAAGAGAGAAAGAGAAATGATAATAAATAATAAACTTTTATGTGTTTAGGCTTACTATTTTTTTTGTAGAGCACGATAGGATGAACATGTGCGCGAGGCAAAGAGAGGAAGCACGCGTGCGCAAAACAGACGCGCGCGCGCGTGTGTGTATGTGTGTACGTAGATTTGTTCCTACCATAGCTCTTATTCCACAAACGCATTGAGTTGGAGTGAGTAGAAGCTATGATAGGGAGCGTGTTGAAGCATGCGATG
>Ga0157364_1002097_pt1 | contig 18085 bp, 30 predicted proteins | sample AttsexASBM2_FD_111476 | JGI IMG/M metagenome (GOLD analysis project Ga0157364, IMG submission 111476) | Fungus gardens microbial communities from leaf cutter ant in Ribeirão Preto, State of São Paulo, Brazil - Atta sexdens ASBM2 | ecosystem: Host-associated > Fungi > Mycelium > Unclassified ...
AAGAACAGAGGAAGAGGAGGGATATGATCAAGTAGTAAAAGAAGTAGTGAAAAGATTAGTGAAGAATGACTTATACATAAAACCAGAAAAATGCAAGTAAAAGGTCAGAAAAGTGAAATTCTTGGGAGTAGTAATAAAACTAGAGGGAATAAAAATAGAAAAGGAAAAAGTAAAGGCAGTATTGAACTGGCTAACTTCTGAGAGGGTTAAAGATATTCAGAAGTTTTTGGAACTTGCCAAACATTATAGACAGTTTATTAAAGATTTTGTGTAACCTGGTAAAAAAAATGGAATTGAACTGAAAGATAGGAGAAAGTGTTTAAGGAGTTGAAAAAAAGACATACAAAAGAACCAGTGTTATTTACACCAGATCTAGACAAAAAAATAAAAATGGAAGTTAATGTATTGGATTATATAACAGAAAGGGTTTTGTTGATAAAATGCAAAGATAGTAGATAGAGACTAGTAGCATACTTTTCTAAGTCTTTAAATGAAACTAAAAGGAACTATGAAATTCATAACAAGGAGATGTTAGTAGTGATTAGTGGACTGGAGAACTGGAAGTATTTGTTAGAGAGCACCAAGTTTAAGTTTGAGATTTAGACTAATTATAAGAATTTTAAATATTTTATGAAAGCAAAGAAGTTAAATTATAGACAAGCTCAATGGTTACTATACTTGTTAAGGTTTGACTTTACCTTGGAACATGTATTAGGGACAATGATAAGAAAGGTAGATAAATTGAATAAAAAACTGGATTGGAAAGTGGAAATGGAGAATGATAATGAAAATCAAATATTAATAAAGAAAGAATAGATTTGGAGTTTGACAAAAGTAGTAATAGAGAGACTGGAGATAGAGTAGATAGACAAAATTTAAAAAAAGCAAAGAAAAAAGATAAAGAAGTAATTAGAGTTGTAAAAGAAATAAAGAAGGTAGAAATAAAAGTATTGAGAGAAGATGAGTGGTAGATAGAAGGAGAGCTAGTATTAAAGGATGTTATATGCCAAGTCCATTCATTCAGAAGATATATTCCTATAGTAATACTACCTCTCAATATTCATGGCACAAGCTCATCCTTTTTACAACATGTCTCTGCAATGGTGACACAACAATCTGCTAGATATCTAGTCTTTTATAATAGAATACTTCTATTTGACTTGGTCTTCCATGGCAAAGTTCTATTTTACTTCTGTCGGTATCTCATCACTAAAACCTCTACTTGAGATGATAGAGGCTATACCACTGAAACTCTGAGCATTTCCTATATTTCTTACTTGTATATAAGACTAGTAGTTATACTGTAATTTTCTAGTCTGATAATTAACAAAGATAAACTCTTATTGAACTTGATCTTCAGTGTTCAATGGCAACATACCAATCAGCATCTACTCCCATCTTGGACTTCATTTATTCATCTGAAGTTGTGACTATGTGGCAGACAGACAGCACATAAGCTAAAGCTAAGGTTATTCCACAAGTTTGTGTTACCAAACACAGAGTTTATACACTTTATGTATCTCTGAGCTAACCCTGCAAACTTTCATCTCCTAGTGTGAACTGTATCTGAAAAAGAAGGGAAAAGTGTATGTGTCAAAGAATGAGGAGTTGAAAGTAGAAATAATCCAGTTATATCATAATATATCAGCAGCTAAACATAAAGAAAGATAAAAGATGATAGAGTTGGCAACAAGGAACTATTGGTGGCTAGGAGTGATAAAGAATATAGATAGATATATAGATAGATATAATTTGTGCCAAAGTATAAAGAACTATATAGAAGTACTAGTAGGAAAACTAATAGCAAACAAGGTACTAGAGAGACTATAAATATATCTGATAGTTGATTTTATCACAAAGTTACTATTAATAGCAAGGAAAGATGTAATTTTGGCAGTGTATGATAGGTTGTCCAAGATGGTACATTTTGTAAAAACAATAAAAGAAACATTAGTAGAGAAATTAGCAAGATTGTTCAGGAATAATATGTAAAATTTGCACAGATTACCAAAAAGTGTGATTTTGGATTAAAGATCACAGTTTATAATAGAGTTGACAAAGAAGTTAAAAAAATATTGGAGATTGAAACAAGATTGTCAACAGCATTTCACCTACAAACAAATGGGCAAATAGAGCATATAAACCAAGAATTGGAACAGTATTTGCAATTATTTATAGATGATAGAAAGAAGAATTGGCTAGAGTAGTTAGCAATAGTAGAGTTTATGGTAAACAACAAGATTCATGCAATACTTAAGATGTCTCTATTCATGTTGAATTATAGGAGAGAACTGAGGATGAAAGCAGATATTAAGAAAAAGTAGAGAAAGTGACAGAGTTTGTGGAGAGGATAAAGAAGATTTAGAAAAATACTGGAGCAGTATTGAAGAAAGTACAAGAATAAATGAAAAGGCAAGTGAATAAGAGAAGAATGGAAGCTGAAGAATGGAAGAAAGATAATAAGATAATAAGTATAAAAGACCTGGTATTCAAGAAACAACTAGCAAAGAAGTTAATGAAGAGATATATAGAGTTTTATACAATAGAAGAAATTGTATTAGCTAATGTAATTAAATTGAAATTGCCAGAGTTAATAAGAATTCATTCAGTAGTAAATATTAGTTAGGTAGTAGAAAAATTAGAGGAGTAGTAAAGTATTTGGTATGTTGGAAGGGGTTTATAGTAGAGTATAATATATAGGAGAGGAAAGAAGATTTAGAAAATGCAAAAGAGTCAATAGCTAAGTTTAATGAGTATAAAAGTGAAAAGGCAAGAAAAGTTAGATGTCAGAGTTCAAAACAGTGGACTCTAACTATTTTCTTTTCTTTTCTCATTTTTTATTTTTGGAGATTGAGGGTTAAGATGATGTCACTGCCACACTGTCACACAACAGTCACATGACAATGTCACTGTCACAAAACCACATATCACATGAAAGAGCATAGAAGATTCTGAAAGAATGATGTCATATAGTATATTTAACATATGTTGACTTTAAGGCAAAAACATGGCTGTTTAGGATAGGCTAGAAGTAGTTAGCACAAACCATGAAGTTTTAGTATATAAGGTAGACAATCCTGTACAGAGTTTTCTATCAAGTTCTCTTGTGTTCAACCCTAATACAAGGTTTTTTTATATAACTCACTCTAAGGTTTTGTGATCGTAATATTAGATATGGTAGAAAAACAAGACTTTAGATAAAGAAATTTACCAGGAAGGTACATAGCAAAGATACTATATAAATAAAATAATAGAAAAATCAAAAAATAATATTTAAAAAAATTAAAGAAAAACTAGAAAAAATAAAAGTTAGTTTTTCTAAAGAAGAAACCTTAAAGAGAAGATAATTTCAGAGTTGAAGACAGTAAACTTAATTTCTTTTCTATTTTTCTCTCTCATTTTTATTTTATTTTATTTTTTATTTCTAATTTTATTTATTAAAACTAAGTTAAAAAATTATAGTATAATATCATATATCTTTCTCTATATCATATAATGATGTGATTGTGACAGTCATATATAAGGTTCTGAAACAAATAATATTGTTAAATGTAATTTATACTAGAAAGTGAAAACCTAAGAAATTGGCTTGGTAATATACTAGGTGTGAGAATCCTATACAAAGTATGTAGTGATGTAGGCTCCCCAGAATAATCTTAGCTTTAGCTTATGTGTTATGTTATCTATCTATTATATAGTCATAACTTTAGGAGATAGAACAAAGTCTGAAGAAAATGAGTACCAATATAGTGTATTGCTATAGAATACTAGAAATCAAGTTCAACTTGATTAATCAATTATCAGACTAGTAAATTATAATATAACTACTAGTCTTATATACAAGAAAGAATAGTAGAAGATGCTTAGGAGTTTTAAAGTATAATCTCAGATAGATGTTGTAGCAACCACTCGCCGTAACGGCACTTGTAGTTTGCTTACTTCAGCAAAGCTCGCTAATGGACTATCTCGTAGTGGGGATTACAAGAGAACTCGACAAGGAGCCCTCGCTGTATTGCTCCTCTATTTATATAACTTACAAGTGGTCCATGCTACAACAATGTATCTACCTCATGTCCATCCACCATGCTTCCTACATGTGCCCTGATGTCATACTCTTAATCTCCACTGTACATGTGCACACTATATGTACACCATGAGGAACCCATGTCCCTTGACGTCACTCCTAACCCTAACTCTGATCTAGACTCTTTCCGATCCTTCTAGACCCTAAGTCTTTCCAGACTGCTCTAGACTATTCTAGCCTATCACATGACTTCCAGGTCACGTGCTTATCTCCTATCTCTCTTTGTTCGTTGTAGACTAATAATTACCTACTGTTCTAACCCTAACCCTACCTAAAGTCTGTCCACACTCTCGTCTTATAACAATAGAGATTTTAGTAATAAGATACTGAAAAGTTTTAATAAAAGAATTCTACTAAAAAGGCTGAGTTCAATAGAAGTATTTTTGCTATAGAAAATCAAGTACTTAAAGATTTCAAAATTGATAGTATCACTATTATAAAGATATATTACAAGAAATAAGACTATCATGGAAGACAGGCTTTTGTTAGGAATTAAAAAAGATATTACTGTTATAAGACGAGTGTGTGGACAGACTTTAAGGTTAGGGTTAGAACAAATAAGATATAGTAGTAGTAGTATTATTAGTCTATAATGAGAGAGAGAAGGGCATGTGACTTCCCAGTCACATGACATGATGTCATAAGCCTAGAGTGGTCTAGAAGGATCGGAAAGAGTCTAGAGATGGAGTGATGTCAAGGGATATGGGTTCCTCATGGTGTACATATAGTACATACATAGTAGCAGAGATTAAAGAAAATGATGTTAGGGCACATGGACATAGCATGGTGACCTTGAGATAGACACATGGTGGATGAGTAATGGACATGAGAACAGAGCATGGACATTAGGGTAAGACGATGCACAGTCGTAGCACAGACCATGAGGACTTTATATAAATAGTAGGTAGAATACTGTTGTGGTTCCCTGTTGAGTTCTCTTGTGAATATACAACTCGTGTTCCCCACTAGATATTCCTACTGTGAGATTTACTTGTAGTGATGCTATTGGATTTTGTGTCTAGTGGTTGCCACAACAATTACTATCATAGAGAACAATCTTTGAAATGAGTATACTTGTCATATAACAAGTATAGCTACTATATATTGATCTTATATATAATATATGGCCATAAACTATTATTTCAGAGTTGTGAACAGTGGACTTTATTTTATTTTCTTGTTTTCTTTTTCTTTTTAATTTTCTTTCTATTTTATTTTATTTTTTTACTTAGGGTTTAGTGTAATGTCACATATAACTATTACAAACTATCACATATCAGTCACAGTCACAAGTCACACAATCAAATATCACAATGGAATATAATAAAAACTTCTAAAAGGATAATGTTATTACAATGTATTTGATATATATTGACCTTAAGGATAATATATAGCTCTTTAGAGTAAATTAATGGTACTGTAGCACAAACCAATAGCTTAGCATATATAAGATAGACTATTCTATATTAGAAAATTTATTGAGTTCTCTTGTGATTACCTAATCCAAGGTTGTTTTTTTATTCTTACTTTAGAGCTTAAGTCTAAACATATTAGTCTAGAATAAGTTGGAATGAGATAGTGGTAATAGCCTTCTACCATATATATTATGCCTACTCTTATCCTATTGTAAAGTTATGGGTTCAATTCCATAGTAATTCCTTATATAAATATGAACTGTTATCATGTTATATATAATAAATTGTTGACTTCAAGAAAAAAAACTATTAGTCTAGTATATATAAAGATAGATACTTTGTACTAGGAGCTCTAATGAGCTTTCTTGTATTAACCCAATATAAGATTTCTCTTTTGTCTTGACTCTAAGACTTAAGTTATAATATCTTGGTCTCTATTATGTTAGAGTTAAAGATAATAAACTTTATTCATTTTCTTATTTTGGAATCTAGTATCACAGTCCAAACTCTGAGCCATATTTGTCTCTAATATAAATATTATAGCATCAAAACTCTGTAGTTATTTGGCCTTATTTACATTAAAACTTTGTTAGTATTTTAGTCTTTGATAATAGATTTATTTCTATCAAAAATTCTGTAGTTATTTAGTTTTATACTCTATAGTTATTTGTACTTGTTTTTGTCATTTAGTATTTTACTATTGAAACATTTGCTTAGCAAACTCTGCCATTGCTAACCATTCAGGCCAATTATTTTGCTTATGTTTGATGGAGAACCATAAATATTGTTCCAGCTCTTAATTTATTCTTTCTGTCTGACTATTTGTTTGAGGATGGAACAATGTCAACAACTTTGTCTCAATTCCCAACATTCTATTCAACTCCTTAGTTAATTCTGCCACGAACTGTGGTTTCTGATCTGACATCACACTCTCTGATAATCCATGTAATTTTCATACATTATCTTTGAACAATCTTGCTAATCTTTCTGCTGATGTTTTCTTTGTTGTTACTACAAAATATGTTATTTCAGACAACTTATTACACACTACTAAGATCACATTCTTTCCTACTACTAACAGTAATTTGGTAATAAAGTTCACCACTAAATACATCTATGGTTTCTTTGGTACCTTACTCAGCTTCAACTTTTTCACTAGTACTTCTATCTTATTTTTCATCCTCTGACACATATCATACATATCTATATATTTCCTTACATCTCTTGTCACTCCTGGCCACCAATAATTTCTCATTACCAATTTAGTTATCTTTTATCTTCCTCTATGTCTAGCTACCAGTATATCATGATACAACTAGATTATTTCTACTTTCAACTCCTTGTTCTTTGGTATATATAATTTATTTTCTTTCAACACTAAATTTTCCTCTATCTACCACTCATCTTCTTGCAATACTTTAACTCCCACCTTCTTCATTTATTCTACTACTTTTATTACCTCTTTATCTTTACTCTTAGCTATTTTTATTTTTTCTAATATTTCCATCTTAGGTCCTTTTATTACTACTTTTACTAAACTACAAATCTATTGTTCCTTAATTAATGTCTGATTATTATTATCATTTTCTACTCCTACTTTCCAGTCTAGTTTCTTACTAAATCTATCTATCTCTTCCATCTTTGTTTCTGGTACATGTTTCAGATTGAAATCAAATCTTAATAGGTATAATGCCCAATACACTTGTTTTCTGTTCAATTTCTATGCCTTCATAAAGTATTCTAAATTTATAGTCTATCTAGACCTTGAACTTAAACTGAGTACTCTCCAACAAATATCTCCAGTTTTCTAGCCCCCTTATTATTGCCAACATCTCTTTATCATGCATTTTATAATTCTTCTCTGTCTCATTTAGAGATTTTAGGAGAAATGCTATCAGCTTTCATCTTCCATCTTTACATTCCATAAATAAAACTCCTCCTGTTGCATAATATGATGTATTGATTTCTATTCTTATTTTTTTGTCTAAGTCTGGTGTTGCTAACACTGGTTCTTTTGTGAACTTCTCTTTTAACTCCTAAATGTCTTTTCTTGCTTCTTTATTTAGTCCCACTTCTGATTTTTCTTCACTAGATCATGTAATGGTCTAGCTATCACTGCAAAATCCTTGATAAACTGCTGATAATAATTAGCAAGTCCCAAGAACTTCTGTATATTCCTAACTTCTTTTAGAGTTAGCTAGTTCAACACTTCCTTCACCTTCTCTTTTTCTATCTTGATTTCTTCTAGTCCAATCACTACTTCTAAGAACTCTACTTCTCTAATCTTTCACTTACATTTTTCTGGTTTCACATACAAATCATTTTCTGCCATCCTCTTCACTACTTCTTCTATTACTTCATTATGTTTTTTTCTCTCCTCTATTCCTACTATTACATCATCAATGAAACTTATCACCTCCCTAGTGTTAATCAAGTTCTATAGGATCTCATTCACCATTATTTGAAATATTACTGGAGAATTAGTAAGTCCAAAGAATATTACTATTGGTTTAAATGGCTCTTTCAGAGTCATGAATGCTGCCTTCTACTTATCTCCCTTATTTATTTATATATTATTATATATCTATTGTAAGTTCAATTTTGTAAATACTTTTTTAGTACCAATATTTTCTACAATGTCCAAATAAGAGGTAAAGAATAGTTATTTTTTAAAGTCTATTCATTTAAATATTAAAAGTCCTATACCATATACTTCTTGCCATACTTCTTGCCATCCTTTTTACTCACAAAAAACACAAGTGCTATTTGAGGTGACTTTGAGGGTTTGATATACCTCTTTCTCAATTATTTTTTAATAAACTTACACATCTCTTCTCTTTCTTCTCTCAATAATGGATATACCTTTCCTTTTCTTAGCATAAGTCCTTTCTTCATCTCAATTGCATAATCTTATACCTTCTTTGTCGACATCTTCTCACTTGTTTTCTTTCCAAATGTATATATCTATTGATAAAAATGCTCTAGTACTAACTTTTTCACTTTTTCCTCTAATTTTGCTACTTTTTCCCCCTTATTTCAAATCTCCTATTCTTCTGCTACTTTCTTTGTTTCTATTATCCTCTCTTTTTTTTTGGCTTTTTTTCCCTTCCTCCTTCTTCTGCTTCTTTTCTTTTTGTTTCTGCCACTCCAGTTTTCTTTGCTTCAGCCTCTACTATTTTCCAAACTTCTCTAGACATCTCATCATCTTTACCTCTTTTGTTCTCCAATTAATCTCAAAATTATAGCATGCAAGCCATAGCATTTTCAGAATTACACTCCACTTCTGACCACTAATCATATTAATTTTCATTCTCTCTCTATATTTCTAATAATAAATATTCATCTTTATCATATGCTCAATAAGTTTCTTTTTAGCAAACTCTAAACTTATAACTAATTCTATTATACCATTATTTAACAACACCTCCACCATTACTTCTTCTTGAGTATCAATCCTCTCTAGACCAATTTTCACTGTCACTTCTCTTAACATGTCCTCATTGTTTAGATTATAGCAGAATGTCATTCTATTATCTATTACTTTACCAAATATTGCAAACCTATTGTAATTATTAGAGCCTAGTCAAGGACTACCAGACTTTCTTTCCTATTTAAATTACTATTTCAAATTATCTCCATATTCCAACCTTCTCCCTTGTTTCATGATTCTCTTATTCCTATAATTCTTAGTTAAATGTCCAAAACCTCCACAGCTATAATAATTCCTTCTATGATTCATGTTTATTACATATAAGTCACATCTTAGCATGAACACTGTCTGTTGGTTTGGATTTACAATGACTGTGTTAGTTCTCTTGACTTCTTCCATTAAAGTAAGCCTTATTAGTACCTGCTGTTGAAAAGCCTCCTGTTTTCTTAGCCAAAGCTGAAACTGAGACAATTTGTTGTAGCAACTACTAGTCAAGACAACTAGTAAACCACTAAGTAAACTTATAAGCTGAGTATCTCATGGGAATCACAAGAAAACTTGATAAAGAGTCTCTGATACATTTTTATACTATTTATATAAAAAAGTCATAGTCTGTGCTAGTAAATAGTCTTACTCTAAAGTACATATGTGTTATGACTTAAGGCTCAAGTATTAGAATCAGAAGTTAAACCTTGGATTAGGTTAATCATAAGAGAACTTAATGGAAATCTTAGTACAACATATCTACCTTATATATTACTATAGGTGGTCTATACTGTTATGGGATGCTTGAACACTAACAGTTTTATTTTTCTTTTCTTTTATTTTTCTGATTTTATATTGATTTTCTTTTCTCTTTTCTTTTATCTTTCTTTTGGACAATGAAGAGGCACATGACACCACAGTCACATAACAGGTCACATGATATGATGTCATAGGCCTAGAACATGGAGGAAGGATCTAGAAAGATGATGTCAGGGCATATGTATACAACATGATAGCCTTAAATAGGGAATGAGGTGAACATGAGGATGTAGCATGGACATAAGGGCAGGCGTAATTATTAGTAGCACAGACCATGTGTACTTTGTATATATAGGACTCTAATTTAGCAGAGATTCCTTGTCGAGTTCTCTTGTGAACTTCCCACTTGATATTCAATTTAAGAGATTTACCGTTTGTGTGATTATTTGTCTTTGTGATAAGTGGTTGCCACAACATATACTACCACTGCATCTAGCCTATCCTAAAGACCATATATAAACTATAAGGTCAACATGTATTAAGTATATTGTATGATATCATGCTAAACCCTAACCCTAAATAAAAGAGAAATGAAAATAAAATAAAAAATAAAAATAAAAAATAAAACAAAGTCCAACATTTGTAACTCTGACATTACTTTTCTTCAAGGTTTCTACTCTAGAGGAACTCATTCCTCCCCTCTATATTGTATTATTCTTCCCCTTCTATTTTTCCTAATTCCTTTTCAATCTTTTTAAATATTCATCCTCAAATTTCTTATCATCCCACCTAAACAACACTTTCACTATATACTTCCCTAGTAACTCACTCCTTCTAAATTCCCCTGCATTTATATTTAGCTTTATTTTTCATCTATCACTTCTTGTCATCTAACTTCTGCTTCTAAAGTTCCTTCAAACTCATCTATCAATTCTTTTATATTCTTCAAATTCTCCTCTCTTTCCCATGTATCATTCTCTGTCATAGAACCTTTCCATCTCACTAAATATTTGTCCACTCCTTATACTTTCCTCTTGTTTAATATCTTCTACACTTCATATTCTTTTATCCTATCTACTTCCACTGGCTTTGGTTTCTCTACTCTTTGCCCCCTTACTGGCTCCCTATATCTTTCCATCCTGCTAACATTCACCACCAGATGAATCCTCATAGAGGCTAGCAGTTTTAGCTTCACTACATTCCTTGATACTACTTCTTCTATTTCATATAGTTTCAGATATCTTTCCATTAACTTTTTTTACTAGTCTTTTTTTGAATACTAAGTCTTTCATACTTAGCATCACTTTTTCTCCTTTCTTTCATTCTTCTACTTCCTGTTTTCCTCTATCCACTTGTCTCTTCATGTCTTTCTGTGCTTTTCTTAATGCTGCTCCAGCTTCTTTTTATACTTTCTTCATCCTCTCTACAAACTCTGTTGCTTTCTCTACTTTTTCTTTTCTCTTAATGTCTACTCCTATCTTTAACTTTCTACTGTACTTTGTTCTAAAAGGCAAAACTTTTGTTGCAGTATGAACTTTGTTGTTCACTGCAAACTCTGCTGTCGCTAACCACTTTAGCTAATCTCTTTGTTTATACTCTGTAAAGAATCTCAAGTACTATTCCAACTCTTGGTTTATCTATTCCATCTGCCTATCTATTTGTAGATAAAACACTGTTGGCAATCTTGTCTCTATTCCTAGTATCTTATTCAGCTCTCTTGTTAACTCTACTGTAAACTAGGGACCTTTGTCTGATATAATGCTCTCTGGTAACCCATGAATTTTCTACACATTATCTCTGAATAGTCTTGCCAATCCTTCTGCTAATGTTCCTTCTGTTGTTGCCATAAGGTGAGCTACCTTGGACAACCTATCACATACTACCAATATTACATTCTTTCCTGCTACTAATGGTAACTTTATAATGAAATCCACTGTCAGATGTATCCATGTCTTCTCTAGTACCTCATTTATTAACTTTCCTGCTGGTACCTCTATCCTGTTCTTTATTCTCTAACACACATCACAATATTCTACATATTTTTCCATATCTTTTGTAACTCCTGGCTGCCAGTAATTCCTTATAACCAACTCTGTCATCTTCTATCTTCCTCTATATCTAGCTACTAATATATCATGATAAAGCCAGATTATCTCTATTCTCAACTCTTCATCCTTTAGTATATATATTTTCCTTCTTTGACTACCAACTCCTTGTCTACTTCCCATTTGTCTCCTCTCAAGTTCTTAACTCCTGCCTTCTTCATCTCTTTCATTACTTTAACTACCTCTTTGTCTTTTCCTCTAACCTTTTTTATCTTTTCTATAATATCTACTTCTGGTTCTTTTATTACTACTTTTGTTAAACTACAAATCCAATGGTCCTTAATAAATACCTGATCACTATTATTCCTTTCTATACTTATTTTCCAGTCTGGTCTCCTGCTGAGTCCATCTGTCTTCTCTATTTTTATTTTAGGTATATATTTCAAGATGGAATCAAATCTTGACAGATATAATGCTTATCTTGCTCGTTTCTGATTAAATTTTTGTACTTTTATAAAGTATTCCAGATTTTCATGATTGGTCCAAATCTCGAACTTGAATCTTATACTCTCTAGTAAATGTCTTCAATTTTTTAATCCTTTAATCACTACTAATATCTCTTTATCATATATTTCATAGTTTCTCTCTATCTCATTCAATGACTTTGATAAGTATGCCACCAGTCTCTACTTTCCATCTTCACACTCTATAAATAAGACTCCTCTTGTTGCATAATCAGACATGTCTACTTCCATCCTCATTTTCTTGTCCAAGTCTGGAGCTACTAGAATAGGTTCTGTTGTGAACTATTTTTTCAGGGCTTCAAATGACTCTTCTTGTCTGATTCCCCATTCCCATTTCTGATCCTTCCTTATCAACTCATGTAATAGCTTTGTTATCTTTGTAAATCCCTTTATAAACCTCCTATAGTAATTTGCCAATCCTAGGAACTTCTACATGTTCTTTATTAGTTTAGATATTGGCCAATACAATACTGCCTTCACCTTTACCTCCTCTATTTTTATCATATTTGGCCCTAATATTACTTCCAAGAAATTCACCTTTCTCACTTTTCACTTACACTTCTCTGGTTTCATATATAAATTATTTTCTTCCAATCTCTTCAGTATCTTTTCTACTAACTCATTGTGTTCCTTCTCTGTCTCTGTCCCCACTATTATATCATCAATAAAACTCTCAGCTTTCCCCATGTTTATCAAGTCTCTCAGTAACTTGTTCATTATAGCTTGGAATGTGGCTGGTGAATTTGTCAATCCAAAAATATGACAGTGGGCTCAAAAGATCCTTTTGGGATCATGAAAGCTACCTTCCATTCATCTCCTTCCTTTATTCTCACATTATTGTATTCCCATCTCAAGTCTATCTTCATAAATATTTTCTTGGTGCCAATATTCTCAATTACATCTGAAATAAGTGGTAGTGGGTAATTGTTCTTCACTTTCTGCTCATTGAGGTATTGATAGTCTTATACTATTCTTTTCTTTCCATCCTTTTTCTCTATGAAAAATACTGGCACAGTCTGTGATGACTTTAATGGCCTGATATACTCTTTTCTCATCTGTTCTGCTATAAACTCTCTTACTTCTTCTCTCTCTCCTCTTGACAATAGATAAACCTTTTCTTTTCTTAGCACAAATCCTTCCTTCAATTTGATTGCATGATCCCAGATTTTTCTTGTGAGCATTCTTTTACTAGCATTCTTGCTAAAGACTTTTATCCACTTATGAAATTTCTCTGATACCAGCTTTTTCACCTCAGCTTCTAATTTTGCTACTTCTTCTTCCTCTGTTAGAATTACAAAAAGTGGACTTAGTTTCATTTCATTTCACTTCTTATTTTCTATTTTCTTTTCTTTTTGATTTATTTTCCATTTTGGAACTTAGAGTTAGGGTTTAGCATGATATCACAAGTTACCATCACAAACCATCACACTACGACATAGTCACAGTTACATGATCACATAGCATAATAGAAGACAGTAGAAGGATTTTAAAAAAATGACATCATACAATGTGTTATACACATGGTCATTTAGAGTAGGCTAAAGTAGTAGAGCACAGACTATTAGGTTTTAGTATATAAGGTAGACAATTCTATACAGAGTTCTCTATTAAGTTCTCTTGTGTTAACCTTAATATAAGGTTCTTATTCTTGATCCACTCTAAGATCTTAAGTTTGTAATATTTTTGTTCCATATTTCCCATTCTTTTGCTACTTTCTTTATATTTATTATACCACTTCTCTTTGTCTTCTTCTTTTTCTTTTGATTTTCTTTCTCTTTCTCTGTCTCTTTTTATTTTTCTTCTCATATTTTTCTTTTTTCTTTTTGTTTCTACCATCCTAACTTCCCTTGCTTTGGTCTCTACTGTTTCCCACACTCTTCTGGATATCTCGTTATCTTTACTTTCCCTGTTTTCCAATTGATCTCTAGGTTGTAGTGAGCAAGCCAAGGCATATATAGTATAATATTCCACTTTTAATCTTCTATCATATCTATCTTCGTCCTTTCTCTATGCTCTTGGTAGTAAATATTTACTTCTACCATATGCTCAATAGGTTCTTCCTTATTGAAAGAACCATTTACATTTCTCATATATATAGGCCTCTTAATCTTCTTTAACTTAAACCCTTGTTTCCTTGCAAATTCTGAACTCATTACTAATCCTGTTGCTCCACTATCCAACAGTGCCTTTGTTATTATTCCTTTCTATGTATCTATTCTTTTAAGTCCAATCTTCACTGTTACTTCTCTTAGCATATTCCCATTGTCTAGATTGCAGCAAGATGTATTATCTGTTACTTATGTGAGCATTGCAAATCTATTACAATTATTGAGACCTAATTGGAAACTATTAAATCTCCATCCCCATTTAAATTATTGCTAAATTGTTTATTTTCCTCTTCAATTATCCTCCTTTGTCCATTACTTCCTTTATATTCCAATCTTCTTCCTTCTCTAATTCTGCCTTTTGTTTCTCTGTTCCTACAGTTTCTGGCTAAGTGTCCAAATCCTCTACAATTATAACAGTTCCTATTTATCCTATCTATCTCCATGGCATATAGGTCTTGCCAAAGTACAAACACTGTCTGCTGATTCAGATATACTATTGTCACATTCATTCTCTTAACTCTCCCTATTGGAGTAGATCTTGTCAGAGCCTGCTATTAAGGAGCCTCTTATCTTCTTGGCCAAACTTGAGGCTGTGACATCTGTTGCCATTATACTTTCTAGTTGTTTAGCCTTAGAACCTATGGCTTCTACTCTCATCATCCCTTCAACTTCTCTTCTTCTCTTTTACTCTCTCTCTAATTTCTATTCAATGCTATTGCTCTGTCATACCATTGTTTAATGGAGCTGGGTTGCTGTTCTAACTCTATAAGTCTTTGGTGTATTGTTTCATTCATGTCCCTCTTGAACTCTTCCACTAAAGGCCTTCCCTCATATCTGCTTTCTCTTATTACTCTTCTGAACTCTTAAATGAACTCCTCCATCATTTTTTCTTCTTGCTCTAGCCTCTTCAACTCTACTACCTTGCCTGTTTCTTTATCTTCTTCTCCAAATTCCCCTTTTATTTCTGCTAAAAATTCTCCTGCTATCTCATATTCCAATAACCCTACTTCCAAGTCTTCCAAAATATTTTTCTTCCAAACATCCACTAATCCTCCTTACACATATAACAATATCTACTAAATTTGCTCCTCTACTGCATCTTTCTGTATTCTTATTCTTATATATAACCTATATGCCATCACAAACCCTGAAACTTTCCCTAAGCTCCCATCAAATACTTATGGCTTAGCTACTTCTGTATTTGACCCTATGTTAGGTCTGGATGTTACTTTCCCTCTCTATACTGTTAATAATACTTGAAGTTATGCCTATAGTGCTACAAGCTACTTCTGTTATTGTTGAACTAAAAGTTCATAATTGATTTGGCCATGTTAGCTCATAGTATATGGTGGTGGTGAAAGTGGTGAGAGTGATAATGAAGGTAGTGGTGGTAGAGTGATTTGGAGAGATATATAAAAGAAGTACAGAACTGGTGCTTATTCTACCCTCAGACTTATACTTGCTATTTGAATCAATTTTTGTAGGTACTAGTAGGTCCTCTTCTTGTCCTACCTTATACTGTCTACTAACTATTTTTTTTTAAGGAAAGATATAAATGATTTTGGTTTAAGAAGACCATTCTACTCTAAGCAAGATCTTAAGAATATCTACTATTTTCTTATATAGATAGCTCATAAGAGGAACTGTAGCACAGAGCTGATAGGTGAAAAGATTGTAACTAACATATCTATACAAGGTAATACATCTACTTGCACCAGTAGGCTTTGATACAACTAAATAGTCAAGTCTTTCCCTACTTATCAAAGTTGAAAGCAGTGGACTCTATTTATTTCTATTTTCCTATTCATTTTCTTTTCTATTTTCTTTTCTATTTTTCTATTTTTAGAAATTTGGGCTAGGGTTAATGTGACATTCAAGATCACAATGTCATGGTCACACAGTCACATGTTACATTGGAAAGAGGTAGAAGGTTCTGAAAGGATGATGTTATACAGCATAGATACTACCTGTTGACCTTAAGCAAACACATAGTCATTTAGGGTAGGCTAGAAGTAGTGTAGCACAGATCATAGGATTTTGTATATAAGGTAGACAATCCTGTACAGAGTTCTCTATTGAGTTCTCTTATGTTAACCCTAATACAAGGTTCTTTTTCTTGACTAACTCTAAAGTCTTAAGTTTGTAACACTACTCAACTAGTATACCCCTTAAGCCTATGGCCTGGCTACTCTTCTCGACTAAGAGGCTGAGTTGTCTCTTGGTCAAGAATGATCAAGGAATAAAGGGAAAGAGCCCTAAGTTAGGCAGTTTCAGAAAGAAAATCAAGTTCTAATATTATGACTTAAAGCTCAAGGGTTAAAACTAAAAGTTAAACCTTAGATTGGGTTAATCACAAGAGAACTTAATGAAGTTCTTAGTACAACATATCTACCTTATATACTGCTACAGATAGTCTATGCTACTACTGCATCTAGCCTATTTTAAAAACTATGTGTAAACTATAAGGTTAATATACATTAAGCATATTGTATGATGTCATACTAAACCCTAACCTTAAATAAAAGAGAAATGAAAATAAAATAAAATAAAATAAAAATAATAAAACAAAAAATAAAAAATAAAAACAAAGTTTAACATTCATAACTCTGACAACATATTGTCTATGAGTTTACTATACCATTATTATGAGGCAAACATGCCTCTAATGTTATTGTTCTAGTTTTTTTTACTACATTTAAGACCTATAACATTACATTATGTGACTGTGGTCATATATCTCTTCATTGTCCAAATCAAAAATAAAATCAAAAATAAAATAAAATCAAGAAAAATAGATAAAAATAAAAATAAATTGTTAGTGTTCTAGTACACTATGATATAATTGTTGATCTTGTACCCTCTTAGCATTTGCTGATGTATTTAACCTTAGAACTAGAACTCTTATTTCTCTTCTTTACCTCAATCTTTCTTCTTTTTACTTATTTTCTTTCTAATGCTTGTTTAAATTTACTGTTCTCTCATATCACTGATTAATGCTTTTTGGAAGCCATTCTGTTTTCATTGATTTTCTTCTTATTATTCCATTCATCTCTTTCTTAAACTCTTTTACTAATAGCATTTTTTTGTATCTACTATCTCTTACTGTACAAACTTCTCCATTATCTTGTTCTTCTGCTCTACTTTTCTTAATTGTTGCATAAATCAGTTCTCTTACCTTTAAGTCTTTCAAAATGTTTTCTTTCCAAATATCAGCTGATCTCTTCTGCATATATGATAATACCTATTGAATCTGTTCTTTTACTAAATTATTCCTCATTCTCATTCTCATAAATAACCTACAAGCCATTAAAAATCCTGAAACTTTATTTGCTATCTTATTGTATGTTTATAGCTTAGCCACTTTTATATCTGACTCAGTATTGGGTCAGAGAACTGCTGCTACTTCTCCTTTGCCTAATTTTGCTTGAGCAATTAATACTTATAAGACCACTATCTGCTCTTGTTGCTGCTAGACTAGCTGCTCTAAATTAATTAAGCTATATTAACTCATATTATAATAAAAAGGAAGTGAGTTGATTGGTGATGCTAATGGTGGTGGTAGTATAGGTAGTGAGGAGGTATATAATGGTAAGAGAGAAGAGCTAGTGCTGGCCTCACTTTTAAACTCATACTCTAAACTGAACTCAATCTCTATAAGTACTAATAGGCTCTCTTTAAGTCTTATCTCACACTGTCTACTAACTACCTAGACAACTGACTACTGCCCTAAAGAAT
>Ga0157364_1002098_pt1 | contig 18085 bp, 18 predicted proteins | sample AttsexASBM2_FD_111476 | JGI IMG/M metagenome (GOLD analysis project Ga0157364, IMG submission 111476) | Fungus gardens microbial communities from leaf cutter ant in Ribeirão Preto, State of São Paulo, Brazil - Atta sexdens ASBM2 | ecosystem: Host-associated > Fungi > Mycelium > Unclassified ...
CGCTGGATCTGGAAAGTCATTTCGCTGTTATTTTGTTCTGACATGGCACTTAATCCTGTTTAGTTTAAAGTAGTCCCGCCTGGTCAATCAGGCTTGCAGTAATGGGTCCAGACCCTGTTCAGCTTCTAAGGCGAACAGATCATCACAACCACCAATATGTTTTCCATCGATAAAGATCTGAGGAACTGTAGTACGGCCGCTGCGTTCAATCATACCTGCACGTTTTTCGGCATCACCATCAATAGCAATCTCATTAAAGGCTGCGCCTTTCTTCTCCAGCAGTGCTTTCGCTCGGTGGCAGAACGGACAGGTCTGTTTGGTGTAGATATCAATTGTCGCCATTTTCAGTCCCTCTTACGCTTATTTACCACGTACCAGCGGCAGGTTTTCACCGTTCCAACCACTGATACCTTCTTTCAGTACAAAGACCTGAGTGAATCCAGCAGCGCTTAACTGAGCGGCAGATTCTCCAGCAGTCTGTCCGGTTTGGCAGGTCACAATCACCGGCTGATCTTTGAATTTTTCGACCTCAGTCAGGTTGCCTTTTTTGATCTCTGCGGCGGCCAGGTTCACAGCACCGGAGATATGTCCGCGACGGAAATCATCACGGCTGCGGACATCAACAACCACCGCATTGGCTTTATTAATCAGATGAGTCGCCTGGCCACGGCTGACCGTTTTCACTTTGGACACCAGCCCCTTAAAGGTAGTAACAATCACCAGCACTAATAAAACAACCCAAGCGAGGCAAAGAACCAGATGATTGCGTGCAAATTCCATAATATCTTGCATGAGGGGTAACAACTCCAGACCGGACAGAAATAAGATAATATAAGGGCTCTGAGTATACCTGTGCAGCACGGCATGTACAGACACTAAAACCGTTGAACGAGCAATTTATGTGAGATTTACCCGATAAATTCTGCATTTAAGCACTCAGCACTTTCCTGTTGTCTGATTATGCTAGTAATGCCAGTGACAAACTATGAAATCCCGGCGCGGACTCTGGTAAGCCGCCGGGCATCGTGAAATAATCGCTGCCTTATGACGAAAAAAAAACCTGTCACTCCGAGCTCGCCAGGGATCGCGCTCCGCTCACTTCCAACAGTGCGGAAACTGCCTCTGCTGGCCATCAGCCTGCTTTATGCGGGCTATCTGTGCTTTTCCGTTTCTGCCACTGCCGCAGACGATAACAAAACACAGCTGAAATCTATTCAGCAGGATATCGCCGATAAAGAGAAAAGTGTCCGTGCTCAGAAGATTCAGCGTAGCGCCCTGCTGGATCAACTGGAGAGTCAGGAGAAACTGATTGCTCAGGCGAGCCGACAACTTCGGCAAACCCAGTCAGTGCTTGATGGCATTACTCGTGATATTGATTCGCTAACCCGTTCAGTCAGTGCCCTCGAACAGCGTCAGGATCGTGAAGAAGATTTGCTGGCACAGCAGTTGGATGCCGCCTTTCGTCAAGGTCAGCATAGCGGCTTAGAACTGATGCTCAGTGGAGAAGCAGGCGAGCGCGATGACCGCATCCTTACCTACTTTACTTATTTTAATCAGGCCCGCCAACAAAACATCCGCGATCTAAAACAAACCCGGGCCCAACTGGCTGCGCAGAAGCAAGAACTACAGCAGAAGCAACAACAACAGCAGCAACTCCTGATCCAACAACAGGCACAGCAGGCAAAACTTGAGCAGGCGCGTTCAGCGCGTCAGCGAACGCTGAGCGTGCTGGAGTCATCACTGGAAAAAGATCAGGCCGATCTGGTGGAGATGCGCCAGAATGAAAGCCGTTTACAAGCGAAGATTGCCCGAGCCGAACAGATTGCCAAAGCTCGTGCTGAACAAGAAGCGCGGGAAGCCGCCCAGGTGCGCCAGCGCCAAGCACAGGCAAAAGCCTCTGGTTCGAACTATAAGCCAACGGAAGGTGAGCAGGAGTTGATGGCCCGTACCGGAGGGCTGGGAAGGCCGGCTGGACAGTATCCGTGGCCAGTCAGAGGTAAATTGTTACATCGGTTTGGTGAAACCCTACAGGGTGAACTACGCTGGAAAGGATTAGTCATCAGTGCAGCGGAAGGGACTGATGTCAGAGCGATTGCTGACGGCCGTGTGATTATGGCCGACTGGCTGCAGGGGTACGGGCTGGTCATTGTACTGGAACACGGCAAAGGGGATATGACGCTCTATGGTTATAATCAGAGCGCACTGGTGAATGTCGGTGATCAGGTACGAGCCGGTCAACCAATCGCTCTCGTCGGGACCAGCGGTGGTCGGGGTATCCCTTCGTTGTACTTCGAGATCCGTCGTCAGGGGCAGGCAGTTAACCCTCTCAGCTGGTTAGGAAAATAATGGTGCAGGGTCTTAAAACCGCCGCCTTACTCGGTGGCTTGCTAATTTGCCAGTCTGCGTTAGCCGGTAAGCTGGCGATTGTGATTGATGATTTTGGCTACCGGCCAAAAGAAGAAAACCAGGTGTTGAAAATGCCGGCCGCCGTCTCTGTGGCGGTACTACCGGACTCAACCCATGCCCGGGAAATGGCGATCAAGGCCCACCAGACGGGGCATGAAGTCCTGATCCATCTGCCGATGGCCCCCCTCAGTAAACAACCCTTGGAAAAAAACACGCTTAGCCCGGAGATGAGCCGAGCTGATATCGCGCGTATTATTCAGCTGGCAGTCGACCATGTCCCCTATGCGGTCGGGTTGAATAATCATATGGGCAGTAAAATGACGTCCAGCTTGCCGGGGATGATCAATGTCATGCAGGTACTGAACCACTATAAGTTTTACTTTCTTGACAGTATGACTATCGGTAACAGCCAGTCCGTGCCAGCTGCAAAAGGTACCGACGTGCGGATCCTTAAACGTAATGTCTTCCTTGATGATACGCCGAATGATGCCGATATCCGTCAGCAGTTTGAACGGGCCATTCGCCTAGCACGCCGTAATGGCTCAGCGATTGCCATTGGTCACCCTCACCCGGCCACCGTCAGAGTATTACAGCAAATGTTGGCTAGCCTGCCGCCGGACATTACGCTGGTCAGGCCAAGTCAATTACTCAACGGCGTAGCACTGCCGTCCATGACCGGTAAAACACCTGCCGCTGGCAGCATGAAGCCGACAGCACCGCCGTTTAGTCGCCAATGTAGGACTACCCATAAACTGACTCCACCACCTCCCTCTACTGGTGTTGCCAGAATTTACAGCAGTCTGAAAAACAGCCAGTTTGTCCGTGATATTCGCTCGCTATTCTGATTTTTGAACTGGGCCTGCGTCAGCAGGCTCGGCTTTCCCTACGATGCGAGTCGTCATCATGGCAGTTCCCGCGAGAGGCTGCATTTGTGACACCCCTCACCAATCCTTTTCCCAGTATGACTGCCTCTGCCTTTACCCTGCATGAAATGGTATCATTGGTGCCTATAAACCCATTTCACGGACAACCGTCCTCATTGAAAGGTACACGCATGATTATCGTTACTGGTGGCGCCGGCATGATCGGCAGCAATATTGTTAAAGCGCTAAATGATCGCGGTCACACTGACATTCTGGTGGTGGATAACCTGAAAGATGGTACCAAATTCGCCAATCTGACTGATCTGGATATCAGTGACTACATGGATAAAGAAGAGTTCCTGGTCAGCCTGATGGCTGGAGATGATCTGGGACCGATTGAGGCGATTTTCCATCAGGGTGCCTGCTCCTCCACTACTGAGTGGGATGGCAAGTATATGATGGATAATAACTATCAGTATTCCAAAGAACTGCTGCATTATTGCCTGGATCGTCAGATCCCGTTCCTGTACGCCTCCTCAGCAGCGACCTATGGTGGACGTAACGATAACTTTATTGAAAAGCGTGAGTTTGAATCGCCACTTAATGTCTACGGCTACTCGAAGATGCTGTTCGATCATTACGTGCGCAGCATCCTGCCAGAAGCTGAGTCACCGGTATGTGGTTTCCGCTACTTTAATGTCTATGGTCCGCGTGAAGGCCACAAAGGCAGTATGGCCAGCGTGGCCTTCCATCTGAATACGCAGATCACCCAAGGTGAAAACCCAAAACTGTTTGCCGGTAGTGAAAACTTCCAACGTGACTTTATCTATGTAGAAGATGTTGCCGCCGTAAATCTGTGGTGCTGGGAAAATGCCATCTCCGGGATCTACAACTGTGGTACCGGTCGTGCCGAATCTTTCCAAGAAGTGGCGGATGCGGTGCTGGCCTACCACGGTAAAGGTGAAGTCGAATACATCCCGTTCCCTGAAAAACTAAAAGGCCGCTACCAGGAATATACTCGAGCAGACCTGACCAACCTGCGTGCAACCGGTTACGATAAACCGTTTAAAACCGTTGCCGAAGGCGTAGCTGATTATATGACTTGGCTGAACAAGTAATCACAAGAGACCTGACGGCAATGAAAATACTGGTGATCGGCCCATCTTGGGTAGGCGATATGATGATGTCTCAGAGTCTGTATCGTACCCTTAAAGCGCAGTATCCACAGGCGATAATTGATGTGATGGCGCCGGCATGGTGCCGTCCGTTGCTGTCTCGGATGCCAGAAGTTAACGAGGCACTGGCGATGCCCCTTGGCCACGGATCACTAGCCCTCGGAGAACGTCGCCGGATTGGCCGATCACTGCGTGACAGTCATTATGACCGTGCCTATGTATTACCTAACTCATTTAAATCTGCCCTGGTGCCATTCTTCGCCGGTATCGCACGGCGTACCGGTTGGCGTGGTGAAATGCGTTATGGCGTACTCAACGATGCACGGGTACTGGATAAAGCCGCCTTTCCGCTGATGGTCGAGCGCTATGTCGCCTTGGCGTATGATGCGGGCACTATCAGTAAAGCGGCCGATCTTCCACAGCCGCTGTTGCGACCAGCTCTCACCGTGACCCTGCAGGAAATCTCTGAGACCACGGGACTGTTTTCCCTACCGGGAGATCGGCCAATCGTCGGGTTCTGTCCCGGCGCAGAATTCGGTCCTGCGAAACGCTGGCCACACTATCATTATGCGACCCTAGCACAGCAGCTCATTAACCGCGGTTACCGGGTTGTCTTGTTCGGTTCTGAGAAAGACCATGAAGCCGGCGAAGATATATTGAACAGCTTGGACGAGGCGGATCAGGCTTTCTGCCACAACCTGGCAGGAAAAACTAACCTTGACCAAGCAGTGATTCTGATTGCCGGTTGCGCAGCGATAGTCAGCAATGATTCAGGATTGATGCACGTTGCTGCTGCCTTGCAACGGCCGTTAGTGGCACTCTATGGCCCCAGCAGTCCCGACTTTACCCCGCCGCTATCGGATACAGCGCGCATTATTCGCCTGATCACCGGATACCATAAAATCCGAAAAGGTGAGACTGACCTCGGCTATCATCAGAGTCTGATTGATATTACTCCTGCACGTGTTATGGATGAGCTGACGTTATTACTTGGCCCGACAGGAGAATAGATGCAGGTCCTGATTGTAAAAACATCGTCGATGGGCGATGTTATCCATACACTTCCGGCACTCACCGATGCTATGCAGGCCATCCCCGGTGTCCGCTTTGATTGGGTGGTTGAAGAGAATTTCAGCCAAATTCCCAGCTGGCATCCTGCGGTAGACCGTGTATTACCAGTCGCGATTAGACGCTGGCGTAAGCACTGGTTCGGTATCGCGCAGCGTGAAGAACGCTTCCGCTTCAGACAGCAACTACGCGAAAAACAGTATGATGCCATTATTGATGCCCAAGGACTGATCAAAAGTGCTGCCCTAGTCACTCGTCTGGCCCGTGGTGAGAAACACGGTGCAGATAAAAACAGTGCCAGAGAACCTTTCTCCTGCTGGTGGTATGACAAACGCCATGCGATCCCCCGTCAGCAGCATGCGGTGGAAAGAACCCGTGAGTTATTTGCCAAAAGCCTCGGCTATACACGTCCGGAAACTCGCGGTGATTATGCCATCGCTAACCACTTTACCCATCATCTACCGGCGGATGCAGGTCAATATTTGATTTTTCTGCATGCCACCACCCGGGATAATAAACATTGGCCAGAAGATCACTGGCGGGAACTGATCGCCCGTGTCACCGCAGCTGGATACGGGGTTAAGCTACCCTGGGGGGCAGAGCATGAGTATCAACGGGCACTTCGCTTGGCGAAAGGCTACGATAAAGTGACAGTATTACCCAAACTTCCCTTGGCGGAAGTCGCCACCGAATTGGCAGGAGCCAAAGCGATTATCTCGGTGGATACCGGACTCAGCCATCTGGCTGCCGCGCTGGACCGGCCCAATATCACCCTATACGGGCCGACGGACCCAGGGCTAATCGGCGGTTATGGTGACCACCAAATAGCACTGCGCCCAGGATCCGGCAATAGCATGGGCAATATCAGCGTGGATGCTGTGCAACACGCCCTGTTGCCGCTGATAGGATAACGTTCTGATGCGCTCATTCTACAAACAGATCTACCGGTATACCCACCTCCGTTCATTTCGCCACAATGAGACACTGTGGCCTTGGATCACCATCACTCGTGCCGATAGCGGTGAGATAAATGCTGTCAGTTATAAGCGCCAGCCAATACCGGTATGCCCGTTATCGGAGCTTGCTGGCCGCTACCAAGGGGACGTACTGCTAGCCGCTTCCGGTCCTTCGGTGCGCAGCATTGATTTTGAACGCTTACCGGAAATACCGGCAATGGGGGTGAATGGCAGTTGGGATCTCAAAAACAAAGTCGCTTTCCGGTTTTATATCGTTGTGGATATGAGCTTCTTCAAAAATAAGCCCGAAGTCATCGAAGAAATTATCGGCTGCCCTGATATTCATTTTTTTACCACCGTTCAGGGCATAATGAAAATGGTCGAGACCTTTGGTGTAGCAGCCATCCGCTGCATTCTGGTCCCAATAGAAGACATCAGTAGCCAGGTTTTCCGCGCCGCACGGCCCTTGGAGATACTGCATGATACCTTATCATTGCCAGGTGTTAGCTTCAGTAAAGACGCTAAGCATGTTGCTTTCGTAACAGATATTCGGTTAGGCATTGCCGATGCGGGTACTGTCGTCTACTGGGCCTTACAGATCTTAAATTTCTGCGGGTTTACGCGTATTTTCATACTCGGCTTGGATCTGAATAATTTCAATCAGCCTCGTTTTTATGAAAATCAGCATAACAGGTTACCGACGACGCTGGATGATTGTCTAGACAGCAAAATTCTTCCCTCGCTGAGGCTGGCCAGTCAAGTGCTGAAAGCCATTCATACCGAAGTTATTAATTTCTCACCTGACAGCGCCGTGCCTGATACAGTGTTTAAAAAGGAAAGCTGTAATGAATTCTTTTCTGAGAGATAAAGCTAGCGTATTGCCTTATAGCTTTGTTTTTGCTGTTTTTTTATTCTTTAATACTATTTTCAATGGCTCTACTAGAACCAATAATCTACTACACCTCGCAATACTGTTTATTATTTTCCGCTTATTCACCGATAAAGCCCTCGTACAACGGATCATTATCGATAAAACCTTGGTGAGAGGATTACTCTGTGCTGGGGTTTTTATGCTCTATTTCACAGCCACTAACCTCTGGCCAAACTACAATGGGCATCTTGCATCGACATTCAACCACAGTCTGTATCTACTGTTTTATATCACTATGACTGCCTTACTGCTGAGTAGCGGAGCCAGACAGCAGGTGATGGCACTGATTGTGGCCGGGTTCACGCTGGTATTTAGCTATCTACTGATCAGCAACTTCCATGTCATCCTCAATCGGGGTCCAGTGACGGTCGCTAACCCGACCGCACAGAACGTTATCGACCTTGCTGGACTGGCCAGTATCGGGCTAATCTTGGCGATTACGCTCTTTCTGGAGACGCGGAACAAACTGATACTGCCCTGTATGGCTATTCTGTCGTTTTTTATCCTATTAACACAAAGTCGTGGCCCGGTACTGGCACTCGCAATCTCTTGGCTATTGTGTAAAGGCTTTCCGCGCCTAACCCGTAAAAATATCAGTATTGCCCTGATCATCGTGGTGATTTCTGCTGTATTTATCGAAACTACAGAACTGGGAGCCTTGCTGCGGTTACGTGTCGAAGATGCCTACACTCAGTCGTTTTTGCGCTTCAGTATCTGGCGACATACTGCAGAGCTTATCTCTCAGCACTGGCTGCTCGGAAATGGATTTGATTATGAACTGGCGTTTATCAACTATTCTGGTGAGCACATCTCAACCACCCATAGTCTCTATTTCGGCACCCTACTTAAGGGAGGAGTCATCGGCGGCATACTATTGTTGATCTTACTGGGTTATACCCTGCGTACTGCATTCAAATACCATAATCAGCGCGTTGATTGCGGGGCGGTACTGGTTATTTTCAGTATGTTGTTTTATCTGACGGAGGGAATGTTTGTAATCAGTAACCCTGCACCGGAATGGTATCTGTTTTGGTTCCCGATTGGTTACGCACTGTCGAGAAGCCCCGCCACTCTGAAGGGCGGAGCTAAAGTAACAGGGGATTAATTCCCCTGCAGTGAGGCCGTCTTGGTCTGGTAATACTCAAACAATGTCATACCTTGAGTCTGTGGTTGCAGCCAAGCAAACAGCTGCTCAAGGTTTTCATACAGCGTTTCAATATCTGCGGCTGTTTTAAACGTCGGGCTTCCGCCTGGCATAAACTCTGACGAATGCAGCATAAACTCCACATAATCGCTGCCGGCCGCTAGGTTCTGCCCCACTACCCGCTTCATAGCGCTGAGATTATCCCGAGAAGGACGCAACCAGTAAACCGCCGGTGAACGTTGTTTGCCGCGCAGACGGTCAACGCCCTGTTTCATGCGTCTGACTAGCGGAGCATGCTTATAAACGGTACTCATTGGCACTTGCAGCAACCTCCCTGAGCCGGGGGACGAAATATCAGCAGGATCCATAAAGTAGGCTTCCTGAGGAAAACGGCTGTAATCGGTACCGCCCTTGCCCTGAGGCGCTCCACGGGTAAACTGCCAGTTCACCCGCGGCGTCACCGAGCAGTCAACACAATAGCCTAATTCGCTTAATATTGCGGCATAACGCTCATCGAAGGCCCAGCGACCGGCGCGGTGACTTTTCATCGGCACCTGAAAAGAGTCTTCCAGCAGTTCGGTCATATAGCGAACTTTGGCTTTCAGCACATCATCTGGGTACTCAATCAGGTAGGGCTGCCATTTCCAGTCATCATCAGTCAGTGGATGCTCCGGCGGACTGTTCCAAGCATGTAAATGCATCCCCACTTCCCCTTGGTTTCGGGCAATGACATCTGCCGCAAACTCAACATAAGCGGGATCGGTTGCCATTTCATAATTGGTCAGCCAGGTAGGTTTGCACTGATACTTTTCGCAGAGCTGCTGAAAACGGGACAGAAAGCGGGTATTTTCGGTGGTTATTACTCGGTGATTTTGCCAAAGGTTATCACCTTCAGTATCAATGGTGATAAGAAAAGCAGGTCTGGTCATGAATGATCTCTGATGTTTACCTGGCGGTTTTTCTGGTACTTTCCCTGACTTCACAGGAATACCGGTGGGTCTGATCACCGAACGGACTAGGACGTTATCCGGATTACTTAACCTGCGCGCTTACCAGAAGGATAGTAGAAAGTGTTAAAACATCATATCACAATGATTATTGATGGTCTGCCTGGTGGCGGAGCCGAAAAAGTCGTACTCACCTTGGCGCAAGGTTTTTTACAACAGGGCCACAAGGTCTCATTACTGTCTCTACGAGATGTCTGCAATTATCCTCTACCGGACGGCCTAGACTACCGAGTGGTCGCGGACAACGCCCACGGTGCACTCCGTAAACTGACTGAACTTACTCGTCGTGCCCATCAACTTGACCGTGCATTTTCTACTCTGCAAGACGAGCGTGGCACCGTCGATTTAGTGCTTTCCAACCTGCATAAAACGGACCGCATTGTCAGTCGTAGTCGTGTTATTCCGCACCAGAAAGTATGGTTCTGTTTACACGGGGTCATGTCAGCCTCCTATCTCGGCCACCGTACCGGCCTGTCTCGCTGGCTAAAACGACGCAAGATCCAGCGTGTCTACCAAGGGAAAAATATTACCGGCGTCTCCCACTTTGTCACAGAAGATCTCTGCCAACAGTTTGCTGTACGGCCTGCACAACAGAAAGTGATCTATAACCCCTTTGATTTTAACGCGATCACTGCTGCGGCCTTTGAGAACGTACCGTTGGCCACAAAAAGTTATCTGCTGCATGTGGGTCGGTTCCATGCGGTTAAGCGCCATGATCGTCTACTGCGGGCGTATGCACTGAGTGGCCTAACAGTACCGTTAATCCTACTTGGGGAAGGCAGCGAATCGGCACGGCACAAACTGCAGACCTTGGCTAAGGAACTCAACATCGCTGACCGGGTAATTTTTCAGGGGTTTGACCCTAATCCTTACCGCTGGATCAAGCATGCCCGCCAGCTGATCCTCAGCTCTGACAGCGAAGGCTTTGGTAATGTATTGGTGGAGGCGCTAATTTGCGGCACTCAGATTGTCAGTACTCGCTGTCCAGGCGGACCGGCGGAGATTATGACCGGCGCTTTCGCGGCCGGTCTTGCGGATCTGACGCCGGAGTCACTGGCCCGAGCCATGGTAACCATCGACCAGCACCCAGTGACGATTGACCCAGCCTCATTGCAATCCTATCGGCTGGAGGTCATCTGTGGTCAATATCTGTCACTGATCCCGGCCTAACTCACCCTCGCTTAGGGAGACCTTGTCAGACAGTCGTGTTTTAAGTTCTGTCAGTAAACCGAAGACTTCATCGACCTGAATAGCCTTCAAGGGAACCTGTTTGTCGGTGACCCGTGGGTCATCAAAAGGTAAATAGAGGCAGCAGTGGCGATCCTGATCTTGATAAGGGCCGCTGCTCTCAGGCAGCTCAGTGACAAACATGCTCAGCGTGGACGTTTTCAAGGCAATCGCCAAATGCAGCGGCCCGGTATCACCGGTCACCAGAATATCCATCGACGAAATCACGCCCAGTAGCTGTGGCAGTGTCGTTTTCCCCACATAACTGGTGATAGCCGCATTGACCTCCGGGGTCGCATGTTCAGCCACCTGACGGGCCAGTTCACTCTCTTGCGGCGAGCCGATCAGCACGATTTCACTACCAGGGAAGCGGGTGATAATCTTCTCAGCCAGCTCAGCAAAATAGGCAGGAGGCCAGCAACGGATCGGAGTGGATGCCCCGAGCTGGAAGCCAACTCGGAATACCCCAACAGGTTTTGGTAATGGCTTATAGTCACAGGGCACCACCATATCGCTATTATGGGTATCACAGCCCAGAGCCCCCGCCAGTTGCATTTTACGACCTATAATATGCCCCTGATAGGCATCCACGCCATACACCAGCCAGCGGGATAAACTATCAATATCTTTTCCGTAATTATCCCGAACCAGATAGCGACAGCCAATCATACCGGCGCTGAGGATGTCATAGGGAATGTGAGAGTGCAGCATTACCGCAAGTTCCGGCGAAAAGGTTTTCGCCTCACGGACAAAAGCCGACAGAGTACCGTATTTATTGTTCCAGAAGATGACATCGTCATAGAAATCACGACGGGTCAGCAGTTGTTCATATTTAGGATGAGCCACCAGCACAATCTTCGCCTGTGGATAGCGCTGACGAATAGCACGTAACGCCGGGGTATTGAACATATAGTCCCCCAGCGCGGTGGTGGAATACACCAGAATACTGCTAAATGTTTTGTCGGCAAGTTTTTGTTTTTTCTCTGCCGTCGCAGCGACCTGACGGTGAAACAGACGTAACCATAGGTCAGCCAGCTTCATCTTATTCTTTTTATGTTCTCTCATTGGTAGTGAGCGACCTTTAAACTAATAAACAGTACGGTTAAAAAATCGATACATTGACTGAGCACGTCAGAAGTCCTGTAATGACTCATCTAATACAAGGTAACACCTGTGACAGTCGCGCTGACTTCCGGTTCAGACTATAGGCCAAATCATACCATTTAAATGTGGCAGGTCCGGATATTTGTCTACCCACAAATCACCCGCGACAGAACAAGGATTCTTTAGCGGATATCCCCCACCTCTAGGATTTATTTGGTAAAGTGTCCAAGAATAAAGACATACCGCTTAAGGTAGGGAAAGTAAACGGGATACCCCGCGCCTGGCTGAGGCGAACTTCTCCGCGCGTTGCGTGTCGTAACTCACAGCGATTATTTCATGGCTATCAGTAAGATAGCCTATACACGTTAGTTCATTGATGATAAGCGACGGATATGAGTCATAGGCCGCCCTCAGAGGCTACCCCACAACGAATACTGATCATAAAGCTGCGGCATCATGGGGATATGCTCCTGATGACTCCGGTCATTAGCACGCTCCATGACAATTATCCCGATGCTCATATCGATGTACTGCAGTATAAAGAAACTGAACCAATGCTGATTAATCACCCATTGGTTAATCAGTGTTATTGCATTGACCGAGCGTGGAAGAAACTCGGCCCTTGGCGACATATCGGTCATGAATGGCATCTACTGCGCACACTCAGAGCACAACGCTATGATCTGGTCATTAATCTTGCTGATCAGTGGCGAAGTGCATTACTGACCCGATTTACCGGTGCCCCTGTCAGGCTAGGTTTTGATTTTCCGAAACGCCAAAGCGTCGCGTGGAAATTCTGTCATTCTCAGTTAGTACCCGTCACTGATCACAATGCCCTTCATACCGTAGAGCAAAACCTCTCAATACTGGCTCCGCTGGCGCTGCCGAAAATCAGCACCCGCGCAGCGATGCATTATCTGCCGTCAGACGCACAATGTATCCGTCAGCGCTTGGACGAAGGGTGTGTGCGCGGCCACTATATTGTGATACACCCGTCGTCACGCTGGTTTTTCAAATGCTGGCCTGAAGAGAAAATGGCGGAGCTTATCACCGCGCTGACCACCGCCGGTTATTCTATTGTACTGACCTCTGGGCCGGACAAGGCCGAAAAAGCGATGGTCAGTCGTATTCGCTCTCTGAGTCAGGGTGAAACCATCATTTCCTTGGCAGGAGAAATGACACTCCCTCAGCTTGCCGCGTTAATCGATAAAGCTGATTTATTTATTGGTGTCGATTCGGTCCCAATGCATATGGCTGCTGCCCTCAATACGCCTTATGTCGCCCTATTTGGCCCGTCGAAACTGACGTTCTGGCACCCTTGGGAAGGTCAGGGTGAGGTGATCTGGGCCGGGGATTTTGGACCACTCCCAGACCCCGATTCTATTGATACCAACACTTCAGAGCGCTATCTGCAACGTATTCCAGTGGAAGCAGTGCTCTCCTCGGTACAAAGGTTGCTGAAATGAAAAAAATACGTCTGGCCATCGTCCGTCAGAAATACCGCCCCGACGGTGGCGCGGAGCGTTTTATTTCCAGAGCGCTGGAAGCGTTAAATCACAAGGAAATGGAACTGAATGTCATCACTCGCCAATGGCAGGGCGATGCGCATCCGGACTGGAAAATTCACCTGTGTGACCCTTTCAAATGGGGACGTATTAGCCGTGAACGGGGGTTTGCAAAGGCCGCTCGTAAGTTATGGATGCAGCAGGGATTTGATATCGTCCAGAGTCACGAACGTATTCCCGGTTGTGATATTTACCGCGCCGGCGATGGGGTCCACCGTCGCTGGCTGCTGCAGCGCAGCCGTATTGTGCCGCCGGGTAAACAACGTCGTTTAATGACCGACCGTTATCATCGTTATGTGATGCAAGCTGAGCGGGAGATGTACACCTCTCCAACGTTAAAGGCGGTGATTTGCAATGCAGAGATGATTAAACAGGAAATTATCGAAGACTTTGCCGTCCCCGCAGAAAAAATTCATGTTATCTACAATGCCATTGATGCCAGTAAGTTCTGCCCGCCTGAAGCTGAGCGGCGCCTGCAGTTGCGTCAGCAGCATGGCATCCCTCAGGATGCGCAGTGCTTAGTTTTTGTCGGATCAGGTTTTGAACGCAAAGGCCTGAAATCCGCTATCCAAGCTATCGCCGCGACCACCAGCCACCTACTGGTGGTGGGTAAAGATAAAATGGAACAGCACTACCGCCAGTTAGCCAACGATGCCGGCTGTCAGGATCGGGTCCACTTTGCCGGGATGCAACCACAGACCTTGGATTTCTATCAACTGGCAGATGGTCTGCTGCTGCCAACGCTCTATGACCCGTTCCCTAACGTTATACTTGAAGCCATGGCCTGTGGATTGCCGGTGGTCACCAGTACTCACTGTGGTGGCGCTGAATTTATCATCGAAGGTCGTAATGGGTTTGTCACCGACGCATTGGACATTGCGGCCATGACCCAGGCGATAAAACAATTGCCTCAGCAGGCACTTGGGTCCGAAATGGGATATCAAGCGCGGGAAACTGTCCTGCCCTATACGCCTGATAATCTGTCACAGCAACTGTTCCGTCTGTATGAGCAGATCGTCGCTTGATATCCGGGCCTGATGGCCCGGGGTATCCTGCCCTACATGCCCATTTTACCGCATCTATGCTACTATGCCGGTTCACTTCCAGGCAGATATTCATCATGATGTTGTTACGTATATACCAGACACTTCTCTACCTGATTCAACCCTTTATCTGGGTGAAATTACTGCTACGCAGCCGCAAAGCACCCGCCTATCGTCGGCGCTGGGCGGAACGCTATGGATTCTGTAAAGGCAAGGTCAGACCAGAGGGGATTGTCTTACATTCAGTATCGGTCGGTGAAACGCTCGCCGCGGTCCCGCTAGTCCGGGCTTTGCGTCAGCGCTATCCGTCATTACCGATTACCGTCACCACCATGACCCCCACCGGCTCTGAGCGGGCCAAATCTGCGTTCGGTGGTGATGTTGACCACGTTTATCTGCCTTATGATTTACCCGGTGCTACCCACCGTTTTCTGGATACGACCCGTCCACGCCTGATGGTGATCATGGAAACCGAACTCTGGCCGGGGCTTATCGATATCCTGCATAAACGCAATATTCCGCTGGTGATTGCAAATGCCCGTCTGTCTGAACGTTCCTTCCGTGGTTATCAGAAACTGGGGCGCTTTATGCAGCGCTTACTGCAATCGGTAACGCTAATGGCCGCTCAACATACTGAGGATGGTGAACGTTTTGTGGCCCTTGGATTGAAACGCAACCATTTAGCCGTCACTGGCTCGCTAAAGTTTGATATTTCGGTGACCCCTGAGCTGGCAGCCAAAGCGGTGACACTGCGCCGCCAGTGGGCACCGCACCGTCCAGTATGGATAGCCACCAGTACACATGAAGGCGAAGAAGCCATTATTCTCGACAGCCATCAGCACTTGCTACAGCAGTTCCCAGACCTGTTATTGATCCTCGTGCCCCGTCACCCGGAGCGGTTTGCCGAAGCTGAAGCTCTGACCCGTAAAGCTGGACTCCGTTATCTGACCCGCAGTAGCGGTAATATTCCCACAGCAGATACCCAGGTCGTGATCGGCGATACGATGGGCGAGCTGATGCTGTTATACGGTATTGCTGATCTGGCCTTTGTCGGCGGTAGCTTGGTAGAGCGTGGCGGCCATAATCCACTGGAAGCCGCTGCCCATGCTCTGCCGGTACTCATGGGCCCACACACGTGGAATTTCAAAGATATCTGCGGCAAACTGATAGAAGCACAAGGGCTGCTATCAGTCAGTGATAGTCAATCTCTGGCTGAAGAGGTGGCCTCACTGTTGAACGATGAGGACTACCGCCGCTACTACGGCCATAACGCCGTAGAAGTGTTACGCCGCAACCAGGGCGCATTACAGCGGTTACTGGAGCTACTTGAACCTTATCTGCCGCCACGGACACACTAATGACAACACGCCAGCGCCTGTCGGTGGTTATGATCACCAAAAACGAAGCGGAACTGCTGCCGGACTGCCTGGCATCAGTGCTATGGGCCGATGAAATTGTGGTACTGGATGCTGGCAGTGACGATGCGACCTGCGAAATTGCCCGCCATGCCGGAGCCAAGGTTTATCAGAACGATGAATGGCCAGGATTCGGGCCACAGCGTCAGCGTGCTCAACACTACGCCAGTGGCGATCTGATCCTGATGATCGATGCTGATGAAAGGGTTACCCCGGCACTGCGTCACGCCATAGAAACACTGCTATCAAAACCGATAAATAATAACTGTGTGTACAGCATTGCCCGCAGTAATTGGTTTCTCGGGCGTTTTATGCGGCACAGTGGCTGGTATCCAGATCGTGTAACACGCCTCTACCCGGCTCGTTTTACCTACAATTCTCATAGGGTACATGAATCTCTGGAACATCCCGGCGCTGAAGTGATAAAACTGGCCGGCGATTTACAACACCTCACCTGTCGCGACTTACATCATTTTCAACAGAAACAACTGTCTTATGCCCACGCTTGGGCACAGCAACGTTTTGAGCAAGGGCGGCGTTGTGGGTTATTCTCTATTTATAGCCATACGGTCGGTGCTTGGTTAAAAACGGCCATCCTGCGGGCTGGCTTTCTTGATGGTCGCCAGGGCTGGGTCCTCGCTCAGGTCAACGCACAGTACACCTTCAATAAATATGCCCTACTATGGGCACTCAATGCGACCAAACCAGGGGAGTCTTCATCATGACCACGACCCGCGCCATCTATCCGGGAACCTTTGATCCCCTGACGCTGGGACATCTGGATATTGTCACTCGGGCTTCTCGGCTATTTAACCACGTCATTCTAGCGGTCGCTCAAAATAGCAGTAAGCAGCCGATGTTTACTCTTGAACAACGGGTTCATCTCGCAAAACAGGCTACCGCGCAGTTACCCAATGTTGAAGTGGTTGGATTCAGTGAATTGATGGCGGGGTTTGCAGAACAGCAGCAGGCAAACGTACTTATCCGTGGTGTCCGTTCCGTTTCTGATTTTGATTATGAACGCCAATTGGCGCAGATGAACAGCCATCTGCTGCCGGGATTAGAGAGCGTGTTTATGATCCCCGCCGAAGCCTACGCTTTTGTCTCCTCCTCGTTGGTCAAAGAGGTGGCACGCCATGGCGGCGATGTTTCCGGTTTTGTCACCCCGGAAATTCTCAGCGCCCTTAAGGCGAAACTGATGGCCTAACCGGCCGACCGGTTATTTCTGGCAGTGCGGGCACCAGTAAGTGCTACGCTGTCCGTGACGGCCAGAAAGGATCAAGCTACCGCACTGGCGACAGGGTTCACCTGCTCGTCCATAAACCTGTAATTCCTGAGCAAAATAGCCCGGTTTGCCATCACTCTGCAGGAAATCCCGCAGCGTGGTTCCACCTTGGTCAATCGAGCGCTGTAGAACCTTTTTGATACAACTGACCAAAGTAGAGGCGTCCTGATCACTGAGCTGGTTCGCCGGTCTATCAGGCGATATCCCTGCGGCAAACAGCGACTCACTGGCGTAAATATTACCGACCCCAACCACCAGCGTGTTATCCATTAACCATTGTTTAATGGCAATACTCTTGCGCTGCGACTTCTGTTGCAACCATTGCGGGGTAAAATCATCACTTAGCGGTTCCGGCCCCAGATGGGAGAGTACACTGCTGGTGAGTGGGTCCTGTGTCCATAACCAAGCACCAAATCGCCGCGGATCGGTGTAACGCAACACCTTACCGTTACTCATAACCAGGTCAACGTGGTCATGTTTCTCCGCAGGCAACTCTTCCGGCAGGATCCGCAGGCTGCCAGACATGCCAAGATGAATAATGATCCAACCCGTCGGTAATTCCAGCAGGATATATTTGGCTCGACGACGAACACTGAGGATCGGTTGATCGCTAAGGGCAAGGATTTCCGCAGAGACCGGCCAGCGAAGCCTGGAATTACGGACCACCGCATGCAGTACAGTGGCACCTTTCAGGTAAGGTTCTATCCCACGGCGACTGGTTTCAACTTCCGGTAACTCAGGCATCACTGTTCCTCTGAAAATTGTCAGGGCATAAAAACAAAAAACCCGGCCGGAGCCGGGTTTTTTCAGAATACCAAAATTACTTAATTTTAGCTTCTTTGTAGACAACGTGCTGACGGACAACTGGATCGAACTTTTTAAGTTCCAGTTTTTCC
>Ga0157364_1002099_pt1 | contig 18080 bp, 16 predicted proteins | sample AttsexASBM2_FD_111476 | JGI IMG/M metagenome (GOLD analysis project Ga0157364, IMG submission 111476) | Fungus gardens microbial communities from leaf cutter ant in Ribeirão Preto, State of São Paulo, Brazil - Atta sexdens ASBM2 | ecosystem: Host-associated > Fungi > Mycelium > Unclassified ...
ATCACGACAACGCTCGACCACAAATATCTTTGATGACTCGGTAAAAATTGCGAGAGCTTGGCTGGGAAGTCCACTGTATAGTCCTGACATAGCACTCTCAGACTATCATTTGTTTAGGTCTCCGCAGAACTCTCTTAATGGTGTAAAGCTAGCTTCAAAAGAGGCCTGTGAAAATCACTTGAAGCAGTTTTTCGATCAGAAATCACAGAAGTTCATCGCAATGGAATTATGGCTCTGCCCCAAAAATGGCAAAATATTATAGAAAATAATGGAGCATATTTGGTTTAAATAAATTGATTTCAATACTCTAAGAAAAATACTTTAATTTTATTAAGAAATCGCCACGAACTTTTTCCCAATACAAATAACTTTATAAAGAAATTGTTTAAGAATATATTCACACAAACTTGCATAGCTATAAACGTATGTATAAAGAAAATTATCCAATCACCACATTTTACATACGTCTTTATAGGAGAAATGAGATTGGATAATTTTCTTTATACATAGTGGGCCATCTAGCGTTTGGAATTTCAACTACCGGTTATTTTGAGTTTAAAAGGCGTAATGACATTTATGACGTATCAGAAATTTAGTTTTTTGTTTGACATTTACGAAATGGGTCGCTATTAGCTTGAACAAAATTGGGAAATATTGAAAATTTATTTTCAAAGTGGTGAGTCTTCAATCCAAACTGTAAGAAATTTATATGGAAAATTTGATAGAAAAGAAATGCCTTCAATGCAGTTTGTGGATCAATTTGTGAAGCGAATTCGGCAAACTGGATCTTTATTGAATAAAGCAACTCGTTCATGTACTCATCCAGTAAGATCAACCGAAAACATTGCTGCTGTTGCTCAGAGTGTGCTTGAACAACATCAACTCGCCATCATTCTCAAAACTTGAACATTTCACGCACTTCTTTGAGAAGAATTTTGAAGAAAGACCTCGGTATGAAGCCAAAGTTCAATTAGTGCAAGAATTGAAGCCGCATGACCATCCGATGCGTTTTCGCCCAATGGGCTGAACAACGCTTGATTGAAAATGAGCATTTTTACCGAAAAATCATTTTCTGACGAAGCTCATTTTCACCTCGATGGCTATGTGAACAAGCAGAATTGTTGTATTTAGGGGTCAGAGAATCCGCCCGTCGTCATGGAGAAGCCGATGCATTCACAACGAGTGACTGTTTGGTGTGGTTTTTGATCCGGCGGCATCATTGGGCCATTTTTCTTCGAAAATTAGCAAGGAGCTGCCGTCAATGGCGAGCGCTACCGCACCATGCTAAATGAATTCTTGCTTCCCAAATTTGAAGAGAACACAGACGACATTTGGTTTCAACAGGACGGCGCACCTTGCCAAACAGTCAACGCTACAATCGATCTTTTGCGCACTGTCTTTGAAAATCGCATAATCAGCCGAAATGCTGATGTCAATTAGCCGCCTCGCAGCTGCGATTTGACTGGACTATTTTTTATGGGGAACCGTCAAGGATGAATGTTACGCTAACCAGCCAGAAACGATTCAAGAATTAAAACATGAAATCAAAGTTGCCATTGATGAAATACGCGCCCATACAGTGGAAAATGTACTAAAAAATTGGGTTGATAGAATGGGGTATTGTGTAGCCAGTCGTGGAAGTCATTTGAATGAAATTGTATTTCATGTTTAATAGCAATGTACTACCTTTCCAATAAACTTTGAAAAATATTTATTCGTTTTTTTTTTAGAGCCAAATTAAATTCCAAATTTTAAATGGCCCATCTTGTACGTTATGTGGCTATGCAAGTTTGTGTAGATATACCCTTACTCTTGACGTCTACAGCCTTTACTGCTACTGTTCATTTGCAGACGATGCTTTAAAGAACATTCCAGCTAAGTTCATATGAATAGTACTCACTGGTTTTGATCCCTCGCCTGGTATTCTTTCTTCATCCGCATCAGTGTCGCTAGCTGTTAACACTTGTTGCAATAATTGACCCTGCTCATCTCGATTTCCATACATCAAATCTGGCTCCTAAAAAAATTACAATCATAATCGTATTTTATGGTTGCAAAAAACTTATATACATGATATTTATTTCTATCCTGATGAATTACTGAGCAAAAATGTTTCAGATGAACGTTTTACTGAAGGGAGACAAATAATGATAAAATCAATTTCCTTATTTCATCAATTCGCGAGCAACCTAAATGCCGATTGGCGCGTGAGTTGATAAAATAGAGGGCAGAAACAAAGTTGAAAATCGGCCGAAATGTGCAATTGCAGCATTGAACCATATTATCGTTTATGTGTTTATCACTTTAATTATGGAAAAAGATTTTTTAATCTGCGTGCGTGCGTGCGTGTATGTGTGTGTAAAGGCAGAAAATTAGAAAAATACTTATTTGAAAAATAGTCAGTAAAACATACGACTTAACCCCTTAAATAATGTATTGTGCATAAAAATAAAAAGAGAAAAACATTGCAACATTGCACAATCATTTCATCAATCATGTCGTTACCTCATCCATGCCTGCAAGTTTCGTGATAACTTTGTACGCATAACCTTGATTCACGAGAAACCGTTGACGTTTTCTGGAGTAATTCATTTCCATCGTATCTTGCGATACGAGCGTGTAAAAAAATGCGTTATATTCCTCCGCAATTGCACCTAAATGAAAGAAAATTTTAATAACACAAACTTGTCTCCGAAATAAATAAATTATACCTTTTTTAGCTCTAAGAATGCGCCCTAATCGTTGTGCTTCTTGCCTTCTAGATCCACCATGCGATGAAATTTGAATCAAGACGTTAGCCTCTGGTAAATCAAAAGAAGTATCAGCTACTTTACTGACAAATATTGTATTCACTTTCATGTTAAATTTAAAATTTTGCAAGATTTGTATCCTTTCACTCTGAAAATCATCAATCATTATGAAAAAGAAATAGTTACGAAATATAATTTCGCATACTCTAAAATCATTGTTGTATATTATTATATACAATTAATTTAATCGAATCAATTAAACGTTTACCTGACTAGTAGGACCATAAATATATGGTTTATTCATTTTAATAGCATAATGTTTCAATGCGAATACGTTGTCAGAGAAAACGATTGTTTTATCGCCACGTCTTTCATGATATTGAATTAAATATTGGCAACAACGAAATTTATTTGGATTCATCACATATAATAACTAAAATTATAAAGAAATATAATACAAGGACACAATATAGATTAAAATTTTAAATTATGTAGATATAATAAAATTTAACCAGTTTTCGACTCATCTTGCAAACAAGATACTCCTTGTAAAATTCTGATGTCATAGGACACCAAACTTCTGCACATTGTACTCTTGCAATAAATCCTCTTTTTTGCAATTCCAACCAGTTAGCCTCGTATAATTTAGGACCAATTAAAAAATTTAGATCGGCAATTTTGTCATCCTCTCGTAAGAGTGTAGCAGTTAAACCTAACTTGCAATGAGACTGAACAATTGTTAATACTCTACGGAACATTTTTGCAGGAATAGTATGTACCTCTAAATAAAAATCATATTTGTTACATTACATGAAATAAATATTACTTTGCTAAATAATTAAAATAATAAAATTTACCATCCAAGACCATAATACCCCATTCCTGTTCTTGAAGCCAACGCATCGTTTGCTCAGCTTCCCATGAACGTTTCTGAGTATGTGTGATCATAGAATATGTAGTTATTAATATTCCACAACCCATAGGTTTATCTTTCACTTCACTGGTGAAACGACAAATCATGGAATCATCGGCAGTAGACCACATTTTAAATTGTTGCTTCCATTGTTCTACAGATACACCAGAATTACATAGCACTAGGGCACGTTTACGTACTGTACAACAAGCTGTCACTCCGACTAAACTTTTACCAGCGCCTGCGTTTAAAAAGATCCAAAATCGTTTACAGATATACTGCCATAGTTCTTCTGTTTACATTATATTTGAAATAGTTGAATTTTATCATGCGCACTTACCGCAAGGTAAGACTATTACTCCAGATCTAGCTCGTCCATTACCAAACATTTTCCTCAAACTTTTTTCTTGATAAGGTCTTAATACAGCTGATGGCTTTAAATCAATACTGATAATAAGATATTAGATGTTCGTTTAAATTTATATTTACTTATTTGAATAAGAACCACTTTTCAAAATACATTAATTTCAATGATTTACTTACTTTATATCAGGATTTATGCTATCATTGCGAAAATCATATTCTGCCAATAAAGGATGCTCCAATTCGATGCATCGTTTTTGTATAACTTCAATTTTCTCCTTTTCAGCATAATACAGATAATGTTGATATAAACACATTATATTATATCATATTTTATATAAACATAAAATAACAAATATATACCTGATTTACTTCAAAACTAACTGTTTTTAATTCTTGATCTTCTTCTTCATCTTCATCCTCCTTGTCAATCTTATCATAAAAAGCAGTTATATCTTCTGGAATGGTAGCTATTTCTGTTAATATTGGATCAGTTTCAGTCTCTGAATTCGTCTTATTAGGTACAGATGCATTTACAAGTGTTTTTGATCCAAACTATATTCAGACATAAAGGAATAAACATGTATCTTACTATCAAAATTATTTGATAAATTATTGACAAATATTTAAATAAATTATTGAATATTTCAACAAACCTGTGGAATTTTTATTTTCGCTTGAATATTCATGACAATATCATTGGTTTCTGTATCTTCCACAAGCTTTCTTAATCGACACTCTTGAATTACTGGATCCTTTAGTAACCGTTGTAACACTTCAGGAAATGGTGACTCAATGAAATATTTATTATGTTTTAGGACAAGTTTAACCTGTGTATGTAAAATATGTAATATTATTTTATTAAGTTAATTTTTTTCTCAATAATATTAAACATTTATCAAAAATTATTTTTATACTCACTTTTCCATAAGACAATGTACACAATTTGATAAATTCAATTATACCATCAGGAATACTAGTCTTACTCAATCTTTTTAAATACTCAATTATATCTTGTGTTTGTAGGCCTACACTAACCGCAGCGTAAAGCGAATATGCAGTTAATTTATACTACAAAATAAAAATATCTTATGTATTGTACAATCGTGGATGGAATAGTTGCAATATTTTTTTCAATGAGTTTTGCAATGCAATTTGTTTACCGAACAATTGATTCTTACTTATAGAACTGTAAGTAAAAGATCAATCGCTCTCAGCGAGTAAGCAGGCTGTATTCCAAAATCCAATGAAAGTATTGCAACTGTTCTATTCAGAACTGTATATCACTTGTTCTCTCTTTAATGAAATTTAAAGTTTTCTAGTTTTCGAATTTTTAATCTTACTTCGTGAATATGTTCAGGCCGACATACAGGTTCTGATATAGCTATTAAAAAATCATGAGCATGTTTATACACTGGAGAAAAGGATTCCAAAAAAATATGTCCATTTGGCGCCTAAGAAAATACAGAGATATTAAATTCAAACCTATGCTTTTGATTTAGTCTATTTAAAACTTAATTAGTTCCATAATTAATTAGTTCCCAGTAATTACATGACATACAAAAGGTACACTTGACATCCAAGACACTATCGTGTCTCTTAATTTTTTAATTTATTTTATAATAGTTTTATAAAAAAAATTTAATTCTTTCGCCTAATAATTTTAATTCTTAAATTTTAGAAATGGATACTTACCACCCATAATGGTCTAGATGAACAATCTGATTTTAAAATCATTTGTGAGCGATAATCTTTTGCACCAAATTCATCCTCAATCGCGCACTCATCTTGTTTTTCTACATCATTTTTTGCCGCATCTGGTATACCATCTGTCTCACTACTGTCTATCGAATCATCATCGTTGTATTCATCATAATCATCCTTGCGTTTCTTCAATTTACCTTTATTCATTGCAACAGTAAATAAAAACAAAACGTAGTGCACATAATTACTTTTCTTTTTGTATAAATGTATATAATATATTAGTACATAATACAGTAAAAAATTACGTGAATATAAAAATTAATATAAAAATAAGATAATTATGCAGAAAACGGTCGATCTCACCGATTTTAATGAAATTAGGTCCATTCGACGCGTCTTTGCATGAAATGAACGAATCTGATAGAAAAAAGTGTCGCTCTGCCTCACAAACCGAGATATTAAGCGCTAAAGGCGACTTTAGGTTAGGAAACTTGTCATAGCATTTGTAATCAATGGAAATAGTAATGCGAGACATTCTGGATTTGACATGGGTTTTTACTGTCTCTAAAAACTATTCTTCCACTCTACTATCTTCATGAGTTAAAAATATTTCAAGCAGACTATGTCTAAGTTGCAACTTCTAGGTGATTAGGTCCCAAGCGGATAAGATATGTTATTTGCTTATTGTTCGGAGCGGCTACGTCGTTCCGAATCTATATATTTACTGTCTGCACACTCCATTGTCTACACGAGTATAGTGTCTGCTCACATTGCTGGATTTCGCGACTATAACAGATTTCATAACTTGAATAGTGAACTTTAACGCTTAATATCTCGGTTCGTGGGACAGAACGACACTTTTTTTTTCATTCGTTCATTTCATGCAAAAATCCGTTGAATTTCATTAAAAAGAACCGAATTTCATTAAAATCGGTGAGGTCGTTTTCTGCATAATTACCAAAAATAAATTATGTAAAATTGAGAAACGTCAAATAAAAAAATTGAACAAAATACATATGTAGGTTATGTACTGTTATCTTTTTTGAAGCGCTTTGGCGGACCCATTATACAGATACCGAAATTTAAAATTCAGTTAATCAATAGATTACAATTTCTTCTTTTATTCTTCTTTGATATAGATGTCCCCTTTGGGATCATCCCTTTTACTCCTAATCAAAATTTTATCAATCTCACGGCACGGAGCAAAAAGAAGGAGATTAAACTCAAGCAGCCGGTTACAAAAAAATAGACTCAGAACCATAGTATAAGCACATACAGTATGAACACCGAGCGTCAGCACCTTTGATGTAATGGGTCCTCGGTCACATGACTCGCCGCCATGTTGTGGGTTGGAAAGGCGCTTATAAATTTGAGATTTAATAAAGTTACAGAATGATGAAAAAAAAAACATAATTCGTCGTATCATGAAAATTATTTATAGCGAGTATATTTTTAAATCAGAATTATATAATAATATAATGTTAATGAACTCATTATATAAAGATAATATTCACATTAATAATAATAATATCACCGAAATACTAAAGACCGTCAATCCTGGGCAAATTTTTGGCAGTATAAAAGTGCCTGGAGGTAATGAAGAATGCTGATATTATTGACAATTGATATAAATTTGCTATTATATTATTAACATAAATATTTGGCTTATGCATTATTAAATTCATGATTTTTTATTATATAAATGTTCCATAAATAAATGTGCACTTGTAAAGCTATAACATCCTACATTGCAGAAAAATTACAATATTTTCTCTGCAGTTATCATCTCTATTGATAATCGAATTTTGACGATACATTGAAATCACAATTTTAAAGAAAAATCGAATATTATTGAGTTTTAAATGCATAAATATACATCTATTAAATATACATCTATTAAACTAATAAATCATAAAATGAGTACAATATTATCAGTTTTTAACTCTTAATCATTTCAATATTCATAAGAACGCGAACTGTCATAAAGATGTCGATTTTTAATAAAATAATATTTTGTCGGTGATAATATTAAACAGTGATAAGTAAATTAAAAATAATAATTGATTAAATATAAAATTATATTGAATAATTATGTATAAAAAAATTATATATTGCATGAAAAAATATTGTAATTAAATGTGAAGTTGTAATTTAATAATATACATACACACACACACACACACACACACACACACAAATGCCTACTTTATTACAAGAATACTTTATCGTATACAAATAGTTTACACGATATAATGTCTCTGAAAAAATTTGATTTAATTTTTTAAAACTTAATTTTATTAACTCTTTGCTCTACTTTTTTCTTACAAATTAAAAAAAAATTAAGCTTTGTACGAATGACGTACTACGATTCTCATTTGTATAAACTAGTAGCAACTAATTGCATAAATGATAAATCAATATTTATATCATATAAGCGTGCTACATATAATATGAACCAAATCGATTTATCATCTCCAATCTTGAAAAATGGACGATTTATTCTTAGAAAAATGGACGTTGCTATGTAGTTTACATCCACTTTGCCAGAGGACAATAGTGCGCAGTTATAGGTTTTGAGCCGTCATGACCTCTCTTAGGTTCCTCTCTAGTACAACCCATTCCAAGAAATTCCATAATATGCTCAGGAATCGAAATATTAGAGAGAGACTGACGAAATATTAGCACCTGACAGAACTAAGGCACTATAACAAAGAGTATTCGCATATCTGCCATTTTTACTCCTTTCCCTACTCTGTTCCTACTCCGCCGCTAAGCTGAGAAGATTATGATCGATTGTTATAAGTTACGATTGTTATAAGTTATAATTTCTAAGCTGTTGGAAACCTTATATCTTCGTATTTCCGATTTGAAATTTTATCATAAAATTAAAAGATGAAAAGAAGGATATAAAAAAACTGAAATATTATATATTAACGAAGGCAAAAAAATTTATAAAATGTCTTGTTGCATTGTAGTAAACTGTATTAATAAATCAGAAAAAGATATTCAATTATTTAAATTTCCTGCGGATAATATTCGTCGACAACTTGCTGTATTGCTGTAAAATAAATATATGACTTGTGCATAAACATCTACTTTTTTGCAGATCAGAAATTTCAATCCTTTTCTTCAAATTTCTGACATTTGCACTTTATTTAGAAATAACCTGAATGCCAGACACTCTTCAGGTCCTGCTAAAAGAACCGGCATTATGCGTTATGCAAGAATTTGTGATCCTCGCTTTAACGTTTACAGTGAAATGTCCGTGAACGACTCTAGCTAGCGTTGCTAGTGTTTAACATTCATCAAGATTAGATTAATGTGTTGAGAGGATTCTGTTCTTGAGTGCACTAAACTTTTTTCTCTTTGGAATTTCGTAGAGTAAACGTACGTAACGTGTGAATTCCAAATTTTATCATAGTGAATGTCATCTCAATTTCAATCTTTGCAATTGATGATTTGTCACTAGGCTAGAGTGAACGTAATTATTGCTTGTCTATTATCTTTAACTTTCCAAAATTTGTACAGAATTCGACTTATGTATTTGATTTTATTATAAATGTGAAAATCAGAGGTATCTTGTTTCTAGCGATTTTTAATTCCCATGTATGGAAAAAAGTTACTATTGCAATATAGTGCGGCAGGGTATTCCACTGCAGATTCTTAAGGTCCTTATTAGGTATAGATACTTCTTCTCAAATCGATAACGGATACTTAAGGATTCTTCCTTTTATCCAATTAATTTACTTAATTTACTAATTATTAATTTTTTTATCTAATTTACATTATTCACTCCAGCCTAGTGGCAAGTCATCAGGTTGCAATTGAGATTGCATTATATTATTCACTATTAGAAAATTAAAAATTTACATTATAAATATTTTGCAAAATCCTAAAAATTTAAAAATTATTACAGAGAAAAGTTTGGTCAGTGATTGAAAACAGAATCTCCTATATTAACTTAACCTTGACAAATATTAATATACTCGTATTCATAATTCTTCCTTGAAGATTCCTTGTTCCTCATTTCACATTTTATAAACTTTTCTTGATCAAATAAGAAGCCTTATTAGCTTCCTTTTCTCAAAGGAGGTTACGAGTTTCCTTGAGGAGATGCAGTTTTTATAACCAAGCAAATCTCCAACTTTATTTTATCACAATTTTTTTACTTTCGATAACTTTTAATTTAGATCTGTTGAATCGATAATTATTTTCGATAACTTTTTTTTCGGAAATAAACTGTGCTAAAAGCATTTTCTCCTTTTTCGTATAATAAGCATTATGGTGAATTCGACTAGAAGCACTAATGCATATTAAAACATATTATTTTTTTAATGCCATCTAATGGGAAAAATGTCACAAACTTTTTCCCATATTTAATATACTAATTTAATTTTAATATAAAATGCAAATATTTCGAATTATGAAATACATATTTTACTTAATTGTGCAATAAAATTGAATATTTCATGATTTAATCGATTTTTATGTTTATTTATAAACATATATTTATATTATTTTATGTATGTACGGCGGTTTTAATGTGCATTAGTGCGTACTTAGTACGTCCAATCGAATTCGCTATTAGTTTTATTTTTGTCCATTATTGTTGCAAAATGCTTAATAGCGATTTTATTTAGTCAACAATTATTTAAAAACAATTATTTAATCATTACTTTATAATCTTTATTATTCGTAATTTACGATATTAGGTTTGCATATATTATTATGACATGCTGTCTTCAAGACAGATTTCTAAAATTTCTAAAATATTCCTTCCTTCAGGAAGACAGACTTAAAATCAGTTTATGAAACAAGGAATTCTTCATGGAGGCTTCCTTCTTAAAATAAGGAGGGACTATGAATGTAAATCTTTCTGATTAGTTAAATGCTACCAACGCTACGCTAGGATCATGAAATTTTCTAACGCTCTATTGGCGCTATTGGCTTCACGAACACATTGATAGTGTTTGCATCCTTAGCACAGTATATACAGTAGCGCAACTCTCTGTCGGCATTTTTGATGTGTGTTCCCAAAATGATGTGCGCATGCGCGAAATAAGTAAGTAGAGCCATCTGAATTTCTTTTTTTGTTCTTTATTTTTCCGCTCTCTCTCTCTCTCTCTCTCTCTCTCTCTCTAAATCGTTTATACATCAAAGTTTAATCTAAATGTAATAAAACTAAAAGAAATAGATTTATAATTAATATGTAATGCAAAAATAAAAAATATACAAAAAATAAGAAAATTTAAAATTATATAAATGTTGTATGATACAAATATTAAACTATAAAGATATTTTAATTAACGAAGAACATGCAGATGCTTGTTTTCTTAATAGATCGCTTGCGTTTTAGTTTAATTAAATTATTAGAATTGCATCATACAAAATACAGATTTTCTAGCTAAAACGAAAGCATATCAGTTGAAATAAACAACGTACTTAAATCGTTAATGGGAAATAGTATTTAAATGGCCCTGAAAGAGAGAATGGAAAAAAGAAGAAGTGAGATAAAAGTTTCGATGGCGTTACTTATTTCGCGCATGCGCACTCCATTTTGGGAAACAAAATCAGAAAAGTCGCGCTACTGTATATACTGTGCCCATAGTACGAATAATGTCTCCTCGAACTCACTTCTTGGCTGCGTTCGATTTGGACGCCCACGTGCTTGAAACACTTATAATCATCATTCTGTCTTTATCGTTCATTAATCACAAAATAAAAGTATTGAAAAGCATTGAAAGTGTCTAAATTGATCACAGCCCTTTGTATATTTCCACCAAGATTTTAACTTTTAAATAAATAATGAGTAATAACTAAAAATCTTATTTAAAAAATTACTTGGAATCGTGTCAAAATATTATAACATAATATATAATAAAATTAAGAACATTGAATCTGAGGCTTCATTTATACTTGGAGTTTTCTTTAAAAGGTATTTCCAATAGTATAACAAACAAAATCAGAAATTAAATGAGACAGAGAAATTTATCTAGATTTATCTTTTATTCATCTTATTTTGCTAGTGACAAATTAACAAATTTTTATCAAATATTTAAAATCTAGTATCTTCAATAAAATTGCATTTTCTTAAAAGACATGATTTTCTAAAGAACTTCATAACACCATATTTCAGAGAATTTATCTTCATAATCAAGTAAGAAAGGAAATTTATTAAAATCTGGTTTTTTAAAAGGTTTTAACCACTTTTCTATCGAAATTCCGATTAATAAAATTTTAAAAGTTGTTTCGATAGATGGACGAGTAACAAGCAGCGTTCCTGGTCTTATTGCAGTTCTCAAACATTTCCATATATCTATTTGTACATCCCTCGATAAATAAAATTCAAATGCATTATTAATGATAATAACATCACTTTGCTCGATTATCTCTGGAACCTCTTCTATTCTTTTGTGCAAGATAGATATACGATTGTCCATTTTAAATTTACATACAATTTCATTTTGGAGATTGCAGAATTCTCCGTTCATTTCAACACCAATAATTCTTCTAGCATCTGTATATACATACGCCTGTAAAACAAAAACATCAATATGATTAAAAAATTGCTATAAATAAAAACTTTCTTACCGCTTATTCAGCAATTAATTTATTAATAATATTACCACTTATGTGTATAATAATACATATTCCTAATAATATTCTTACTCCATAAAGAACTGCACCTAATCTTGATCCTATATCAAGTATAGTTTTGTTTTCCAAAGTAGGCAGTAGCACTTTAAATATAAAATATAATCCATCCTGTGACATGGAGTGTGATAAATAAACTAAAATTATAAATATATTTACATAATATAAATCATATAAAAAATAAAGAAAAAAATTAATTTTAATTTTACTTACTCAATGGTTGTACATTTCTAGATCTACAATCAGTGCAATAGTATCTTTCTAATTGATTACTATCTATGAGGTTATCAATATCTTCATCATTATAAAGGAACTCATCCATATGTAATGTAACACTAGGATCGCAATCTGAATTCTAAGACAAAAAATATGTTCAATATTATTTTGATATTTTTCAAAAATTAAACAATTATTCTTTATATTCATTTATGACAAATAAAAACATACCTCTCCTGTTAAAGGAGTGATAAAATTTTCAGATGACAATATAGCATTAAATGGAATCTTTTGTTTAATATCAGAAGCAATAGAATTTAAAATACACATTGACTCATCCATTAATTTTTTATTATTACATGCATCATCCCCTATTAACAATAATTTTAATAGGAAAAATTAATTTTGATTGTGGGATTATTGTGGGATATATCAAATAAAATTATATGATTTTATTATTTTTAGTTTGATTATAAGATATTCATATTACTTTATCACAATCATAACAAAGAAGCTAAAAGTTAATCAAAATTGAATATAAAGAAAAATATAATTCATTAATTTATTTTAATCGCTTTATTTTATAACAAATTTATATTTGTACATATAAAAAAATTATAACAAACCTGAATCATTATAAGCCATAGATGGTTTAAGTTTCCATTCCTTCATAATAAATACTAAAAATTTTTGTTGATCGGTTGCGTTCAATGATCGCATCAATTCAACAAAACTTTGTTTTGCGTCATTTAAATCAATCGGTTTTTTACTCATTTTTTTTTCACAAAAGTTCTAAAATTTTTCACCTATATATCCGCATATAAAATTTTTGTTATAATAATAATTTAAATCCAATATATTTGTATGCCTTCATAAAATATAAAACGTCTCAAATTATTATTCACATTTAAAACACGTGTTTTTCTTGAAGTTTTTCTTTAGGTCATATAATACAATTTCTGTTGTATCTATATATCGCGCTATGTATTGTTGGTGTTGTCTTAGCACTGAGACACTATCGTGTCTCCTGATTAAAACATATAATTTTTTGAAGTGTCTTTCGGATAAAAACAGTTTGAAGTATTTTCAATCTTTTAGATGTTTGTTCGCATCGCACGCTCAAATATGCTCCTTTTTATGACAACGCACCTCAATAATTCGCGTCACCGCCCCATGGTGGAAGCAGAGAAAGAGAAGGTTCCTCTCTGGTGGAAGTATAATAGGTGTGTTCTATGCCACCGAGATCTTAAACTACATTTACACGGTACACTTAGACCTGTTCTACAATACGTCGTATTTCGGCGGCAGATGTCATACGCATGCGTATTTAGTTACCGGCTGTCGCATGGAAAGAAACAATCGACCATGATTGGTTAATTTCTTACGGCACGACATACAACAACGTCTCCCGTCTGATTGTTTTTAGACTAGGTTTTAAGATCGGTTTCACCAATGCCAAGTTAAGTTAATCGGTCGTTAACTAATCAATCATATTTGCTGTTTAATAGAATTAACCAATTACGGTTGACAGTTAATCCCGATTAAGCTTAATCGGCGTTGATAAAATCGGGTTAATTAATCTAATTAATCAGGTTTAATAACATCCGTAGTTATAAAATTGAATCAGAATGTAAGAACCAACCAACTACAGTCGAGTATTCCCCTGTTACAATCGACAGTTGGTTGGTTCTTACATTTTGATTCGGATTAAATCCTCGATAGAAACTAGACTACTGTTGCGAATTTGTGTATGTAAGGGTAACCCTTAAATTAATTCATTAGTTGCAAGCTGATCGCAAGTTTATTGCGACAACCAATATGAAGCATTGATTTCAAAATGTAAGCTTCTTATTAGCTATAGAGGCTTCGCACAATAAAAGGAATAGGGGGTCGATTTTATAGGTTCGCACGCCTATACATTCGTGTCACCGAAACCAATATGGCGACTAGATGTCGCATCACGTTAGAGCATACTCAATTAAGAGCACACTCTATTTGCCTCATCTCAGAAGATGATATGATTGGGGCATGTTACATGTCCTACGCACGCATGCGTAATGGTTGAAAACGTACTATATCAAAAAAAGTATTTCAAATTTATTTTGTATAAAAATAATTTAAAAATGCATTTTTATATAAAAACTCATTAATAAATGCGTTTTTGGTATAAATATAAAAATATGATATAACAATATAGTATAATATTAATAAAATAAAATAAATAAATAAAATGAATAAAATTAGAAAAACTAAAAATATAAAATAAAATATTAATACAGTAAAATATAATATAATATAATAGAAAAATATAATACAACTTTTATATTTATTAAAAACGCATTTATTTTGTATAAAAACGCTTTTCAAATAATTGAAGTAACACAAAATATCCAAAACGAAACGAGACACATGTCTGTTTAAGTGGTTACGGATTAGATTAGGTGACAAGCTCACTTGTCCTAAATTCGTTCGTGTCACTGAACATTGGAGCACATGAATGCAACTGCTCCAATCGCAATCTTATCTGTAATCCAAGTGTTCTCTGGATTAATTTGGAGCATGCGACGCGAACAAATCTTCAAACAAAGTGAAAATTCCAAAAGTGAACAAATTTACTAGGTGTTGACCAATGAAATTATCAGTATTCTAGTAAATTCGCTCACTTTTGTAATTTTCACCTCGTTTCAAAATATAGAATCGATCTCCAAGGAACAGAGAACAGAGAATAAGAATTTCAATCTATCAGAAACTGTGTTCTGCAATACATGATTTCTGATAGGTTAAAATTTTTATTCTCTGTTCCCTATTCCCTTTATTATGCCCCTAATGTAGTATTTCGGCTTTAACCGCGCATGTGTCAAAAAACGGCTGGTTCACAACGCTGTCGATTGAAGCCTACTTTTCATTCTCGAGTTTGATCTCCTGCTTTCTTATTCTGCGAGCAATACGGTAGCCTTATTTGTCTATATTCATTTTAATGCAAAAAATGGCGGATTGTGAGGGTGCGTTTTGTATTTCTCTGTACTCAGTTGCATGTGTGTTGTGTAATTGGAAATGAAATAATATCGATTAAATATTAAAAATATTCTGTATTACATGATATAACATCATATGACATATAATATAGAACGTTTTTTAATGAAATTTCCACTTATGTAAAAAATCGAAGAGCCATTCACGATAATGATTTTTAAACTTTGTTTCTGTTTCATTTTTAGAGGGCATAGAGGATATCGATCATCCACCACTTGTTCTGAAGGTTGATCCACCTGAGGAGTTACTGGAAGATTTTACTGAAGATTCAACGATTAACAATTCAACAACACCAACTGATCGGGATATATATGGTTATTCTAAAATATTTATATAATTTCTCATATAATTGTCCTATTGGCAAATGCGCGTAACAATTAAAAATAATTATTTATCATAGAATGAGATATTTAATCATAGAATATAAATTCATGGATTTTGCAGATGAAACAAAACACTGTACAGCAGAGTCTAATGACCAAGAATCCACTTCAGCAGCTGTTAAATCTCTTAATAAGAAACATTGTAAGTTCGTATGATTTGAAAAGAAAATTTAATATGATATTTTCATAATGTATTAGTATACTATATACTAACATATTATATGTTTGTAGGTTCTGTGCTAGCTGTTTCAAAACTAGAAAATTCATTTGGTATTAATGAACCTTTGAATCCTGTAACTAGTAAATCAAAGTCGTCTATACTGAGACCGTCACAATTGAGTGTGATAACCAATAGTTCTATGGGTACTACTGACAAAACTGTTTTACAACCTGCAAAATTTCGCAATCCATTTACAAAAACTAGTGACAATTCTGTAGGTGAGGACGAGTCCATAACGAAGAGCAATAAAACTGAAACAACTAAAGATTTAAAAAATGAAGAAAAATCTACAGAAGATGTAAAATTGAAATTTTTGCCTTTGGGTGCAAGCACTAAGGAGAATGAAAATAATATAAATAATTCTGTGGCATCCAGTACATCCACTCCTAGTTTTGTATTTGGTCAGAATTTGAAAGAACGTGTTACTGTTTCAAATGACATAGAAAGTTCAAATAATTCAGAGAAAAATGAAGTGAGAAGCGAAGAAAGTCATGAAAATGGATCTGAACTTCTATTCTCAAATGCAGCTGCAAATTGCCGTACCATGGTAAGGCCAGGTTTAACATTGACTCAAGCAGCACAGGTATTGGAAGAAGCTAATCGTGCAAACAAAAGAAAATATAATCAAGTAACATTATTAACTGGTGAAGAAGGAGAAACAAATGTTCTTCAGATAAATTGCAAATTATTTGCCTTTGATAAGGTGTGTAGATCTCAAGAATAATACATTTTTTAATATTTGAAGTAATCTTGAAGTAATATTGAACAGTTTAAATTAAATTTTACAAACTCAAATGAATTGTAATGATACAAGTCTCTACTGAATATAAAATTTTAACTGATATAAAATAATACAAATTTAAATTTTATATTCAGTAGGAATCTACAGTAGGAATTCTTGTATCACTACAGATTATTTCAACTAATATTAATAGATTATTCTAGTGTTGAATGTTAATCGCTGAAAAAAAAGAAAAAGAAAATCAATATTCTTCAAATTTAATTAAATTTTATAAATAATGAATACTCAATATAAATTAGCATTAAATTATACTTATTAATTTAATACTAATTTCATAGTTGCTATATGTTGTAGAGTACGAGCAGTTGGCAAGAAAGGGGGAGAGGTATGTTAAGACTCAATGATCGAGATGAAGAATCTCGTTTAGTCGGTCGTACTGCTGGAACACAACGTTTGATTTTGAATACAAAAGTATGGCCGGGTATGACTGCAGAACGTGCTGGATCTAAATCATTAAGATTAACTGCTATGGATGTTCACGGGGATATTCGAATCTTTATTGTACAAGCAGCACCTAAAGAAGTCGATCAACTGCACAGTCTTTTATTACAGCGACTTAAACGCGCGCAAGAACGCCATCCTAAGAAATTGGCAACAGACCATTGACAGCCATTGACAATTCTGACGAGGCATTAAGCATCAGCTTAATTTGTGCAACATAGAGGTCATTAAGATATGAAAGGAGTTAAATTCTTCGGGAATATTAATAAGACTATTTAGTATGCGCAATAGAATGGCTATGATTTGTGCCTTCCTCCAGAAGTTGCAGCTTTTAGTAGTTGCACCAGTATTTATTAAGAGGAGATTAAGTTGTGGCACTTAATACGAGTTTGACGCTCTTGTACACATTAATTTTTTTTTTTTTTTTTTTTTTTTTATAATTTAAAAATTTTTTTTTTTTTTTTTTTTTTTTATTTTTTTCTTTTTTTTTCAATTTTACTTGTTCTTATTATTTGTTTTTCTTCAACTTCCCTTATTTTTACAATTTTTTTGTCTTTTCACTTTTATCTTTATTTATTTATCTAAACTTGTGGTGTAAAAT
>Ga0157364_1002100_pt1 | contig 18076 bp, 14 predicted proteins | sample AttsexASBM2_FD_111476 | JGI IMG/M metagenome (GOLD analysis project Ga0157364, IMG submission 111476) | Fungus gardens microbial communities from leaf cutter ant in Ribeirão Preto, State of São Paulo, Brazil - Atta sexdens ASBM2 | ecosystem: Host-associated > Fungi > Mycelium > Unclassified ...
ACACTTTATTTTTGTATATGCATACGTATTGTGTAGGAATTGGATTTTAAGAAAATTATTGAAATACTAAATATATATTTTTTAATAATATATTTATACTCTCGAAAAAGGGAAGAAATTTTTTAATTTAACTGCTTTTTAAGTTAACTGCTTTTTAAATTTAACTGCTTTTTAAGTTGCTCCATTTCCTATTCTTTCAGAAAAGAAAATTTTGCGATTCGGTGACGACTGACGAGCATAAAAAAACAGACAGAGCACTTGCTTCTAAAAATCAGATTTAGTAACTATTAATAAGTAATATATAAATATTTTAAATTAATGTAGTATTCATTAAGGGTGGGTTTCGAGTTTTACATTTTAAGTAAACATTATATGTATTCCTTTTTTTTCTATCTTTCCAATAATATTATATATATTTGTAACTCTTATACATTTTCAAATATTTATCATTTCAAAATCACAACAATATAAATAATCAAAATATATTTATATTCACAAATTATCTCTAAGTTTTTTCCAGAATCCTTCGATAATTATAAAAATTTGTTTAAAGTTGACAACCTCTAATAGTTACTTTTATTTTTTTCAGTTAAACTCCATGCATATTGTTCATCTATTTCATTTAAGAACAGAAGGAAAAATTAATGATATAAGTTCAACTTAATTTGCCAATGATTCTCGTTCAACATAGCATTATAGTTCTAAAAAAAAAAAATTCTTTAAATACAATCTGTTCTTAAGAGGGCATATATATCTTTATTTACCACCTATTTACCAGAGATGGTAAAAAATCTTTTTTTTTTTTAATATATAATGTCTTGAAAACGTTTTTGCAGATTTATCCGATGAAAAATAAAAGAGGAACACACGATATTATAGACGGGTAAGTTTGAGCTCTTGGAAACGGCAGGCGTGCCTGCGATAAAACAGTTCAAGTTCGTGCAGGTCAAAAAAGGGTCTTCCTCTATTCATTGTATTTTCTAATAGTATCCCTCAGAACTGCATTTTAAGATACGAACGGTTGGTTGAGTATACATAACAGTCTTGTCTGGAAGAACAACTGAAAAGGTTGAAACGTTAGCAAAATATGAATCGAATGTAAACCGAATGTAGCTGAACATTTAGAACTTACAGTGAGATATATGTGAGATATATGTTTGATATTTGTGTGAAAGCGAGAAAGAGAGTTCTAGAGCAACTTAGTGCAGGAACAAAAAACAGACCAAATAGTATGCTCTCTGTTTCGTTCAACTGATCATTATCAGACATGTGTCGTTAGATTTCAGGTTTAAACCGAAGTACACTTTTTTATCTCGACGTGTAATTTGATCAAATTTCGCTTGTCGCATATATAGGACCTCTTTCAGGCGTGTGCCTAACAACAATGAAATAATTACTTAAACAATCAATAGGCAGACAATTATAGATGGATCTTATTTAAAGTTATCCATTTTAAATAATACATTAAGACGTTAATAAGGATCAGTAATTGGTTTATGATATTTTAAGATAGTATTTAAACGATATTAAATATAAGAACAGATCGCGTATATAATACATTAATTGACTTGCTGGACCAGTTTGCTCTCAGACCAGTGGGAATAACACAGGTTAGTAAACATCTACGACTTACGCTTATCATGTACACAAGTTAGTCGTATATTGATTTCTGTTTGAAAGCAAGTGGCATAACGGTAGAAGAAACCGTATCGGTCAGAGTGCTGATTAAAATCGTCTTTCAGAACTTAATAGTGGAAATTCTTTCATCGGATTGTATTATATCGACCGAAATAATGCAAGAGGGTGGAAACAATAAAAGTGGTCAAGTTAAATATTTAGAAACTCCCATCAAATCGAAGAATGACAAGAAAGAATATAGGTGAGATGAAAGAAATACCGATCAGCAATGTGCACGATTTCAATTAATAAGTGTGAGAAATACTATGAAGATAATTTTTTAGAAGAAACAATATAATATATATTTTTTATTGATAAATGCAGGAATTAAATTTTTTTTAATAATAATATGCACAACATTCTCATTGACGTTTTATGAATATTTTGTTTGTTTTGTTTTTTAAATTTAGAGCTATTAGATTACCAAATGGGTTAGAAGCTTTGCTAATATCCGATGAAGATTCAAAGAAATGCTCTTCTCAACATCAAGAAATGAAAAATGAAATGAAGGTAACTGCTAATGAAATAATTTAATGTGAATTTTAGGATATCTTACAATTTTTTACTAACTTTATTATTAAAATTTATTAAAATTGTAATATATCAAAGGCGAGTCTCACAAAAGATATCTATCATTTCAAGATTTAATTGTATTATTAAAAATTTCGGTTTAAAAAAATGATTTTCTTCACTAACTATAAAAGAATTTTTCATTATTTCCAAATGTATTACTCAATTTTAAATCATTTACGAGTCATTCCATTAATTGTGGATATTAATTTCTCCATTTTAATATTCAACATGTATTATGCGTAATACATATATAAATATAATATATTTTTTTAATTTAGGCAGTATGTTGCTTATGTGTGAGAATAGGAAATGTCAAAGAGCCATCAGAATTTCCAGGCATATCATTTTTCTTCGAGTATATTTTTTTGGCTGAATTCAAAAAACATTGCGAAGTACTAAAAATACGTATAAATTTTATATAAAATTTATTTATTTGTATATTAAATTGTTTAAATTATCTTACTTGCAGAAATATTTAACAACACTTACTTATAAATATGGAGGCAGCTGTGATTGCTCATTTGATTACGACGAATATACATTGTCGTTTATCTTTGATATTCAAGAGAAATACTTTTTATCAGTTCTCATTCATTTTGCTGAATTTTTCATTAATCCTCTACCGGAAAAAGATGCATTTATGAATCAAAACATAGAAGACGGTAGATTATACTCATAATACTGTTGTTGCAACTTGCAATCTTAAAATATCCTATTTACGTATTGTAGAATTTCGGACAGCTTTAAATTTAGCCAAGCTCAGAGTTCATCAACCACAGCTTTCCTCCTTTACGCGAATTAATCATCCAATCAATAAGATTACTGAGGATCATATTATAAAAATGCACGAAAATTTGGATTGCACGAAATTATATGAAGAGCTACACAAATTCAAAGAACGCCATTATAATGCTCACAAAATAAAGTTGGTTATACAGGTAATTTTGTTAAAATTGCGATTAATTATTTTTGCAGTATACAGTTTATTTATTTCAAAAACAAGTTAAAATTTATAACATGGTTTTTATAGGCAAGATTATCGCTGAATACATTGGAACAATATGTCACAACTGACACGTGTTTTGTTAATATACCAACTAACAAACTATCTCCGGATGACTCTACCGAATTAATAAAAAATGATGTTCTTTTTGATACCGCCGCTTTTCAAAAAATGTATAAAATTTTTTCCAAACATATTGAACAAGTATGTGATTAAAATTTAATCAAATCGAAAAAAAGTTTATGTGTATACTATACGTAAAAATATAAATATGTAAAATAAAATTTAACTTTTGCAGCTAGAAATAACATGGGCCATGCCTTCGCTATTTGCTTTATATAAAAGTAAACCATATCGATATATTTCGAAGCTTATTGAACGTGAAGGAAAAGGTTCCCTAATTAGTTATTTACGCAAAAAAATGTGGAATGTTATCACTTCCAATGAGGAAATTTGTTACAGTATACATACTATGGCGTACAGCTTAATCAAGATTAATATAAATCTCTCTAATGAAGGAAAGCAACATGTAAAGGAGATTCTAGATACGATATTTTCCTATATCAATTTGTTAAAAAAGGAAGGTCCGCAGAAAAAAATTTACGACGAGTTTAATGAGAATTCAAAAAATATTTTTAGGTAAACTAATTTTAGAAATAAATTGATATATGAAACATAATTGAAAAAATAAAATATTCGTGAAAAACGTCACTTATACTTGGAGGCCATTTTAGATATTTTGAGGAAGAGGATCCAAGAGATAATGTGAGCAATTTATGTATAAATTTGCATCAGTATCCGTCGCGCGATTATCTAACTGGAAGCAAGATTTATTTTGAATATGATCCAAAAACTATAACAAATATTTTGAATTGTTTGACGCCTGAGACTGCAAATATTATGATTTTCAACAAAGACTTTGATGTGGAATTAGATAAAGTCGATTCATGGTCGAAAGAGTATACAGACATCAAGATACCACAGGAATGGCTCGATCACTGGAACACTGTCAAGCCATTACCAGATTTTCATTTACCAGAGGAAAATATATGCCTTCATATTGAATATTCTTTACAACCATTGCCAGCAAAAGTTTCAAAATATCCTATAAAATTGTATAGTGATAGTATATCAGAAATTTGGTACCGTCCGGATCCCAAGTTTCGTTTGCCAATATCTTATATGTATACACATTTTATTTCTTCCGTAGGACTTCAGTTACCGGAGAAGTAAATAATGTACCATAATGTATTATAATAATATTACATTGTGTAGTATTACTGTGACTCTAAATACACTAATTTCTAAGTTAGAATTATTAATAACAATTTCTATAATTTTTTATTTGCATCTTTTATTTTTAAAAAACTTCTTGTTAATAATATTTCAGTGCCGCTCTCATGACAGTATACTGCAACATAATAAAACTGCTAGTGGTGGAAGAATTATATCCAGCTATAGAAAGTGGGTATACTTATGACATCAGTGTTAGTGAGAAAGGAATTATAACAAAAATATCCGGACCTACTCCCATCGTAAGTATATATTCAAAGCATGCGTCAAAGTTTCAAAATATATTATTTTTATTTTATTTATATTGCAGATAATATTGTTAATTATAACAAGATACATGATGGACTGTTCAAATATTACGAAGCAAATGTTTGAAATAATCAAAGATCAACAAATTGTTATCTATAACGACATATTTACTAAACCAGAGGAACTCGCTAAGTACTGGCTATTTATTGTCAAATAATTGCAACAATATTATGAAATTTTTACATAACTAAAAGAAATTATTAATAAATATTAAATAAAGAATTAATTTTGTAAAATACATTATAATAAATGTTATATTTTTTTGCCAATTAGACAATAATAAATATATCTTTAATCTTTTTTGCAGGGATATGAAATTATGGATACTAAAGTTAGACCATTGTACATACGTCGATATGCACAATGCTCTACGAAATGTCAATTTTGAAGAATTCCAAAGTTTTGCAAAATTTTTTATCAATCGTCTATACATTCAGTGCCTTATGCAAGGCAATATAACGCAAGATGCTGCGATCGAATCTATACATAAGTGTGTTGAAAAACTTAAATGTGACTCTTTACATTCTAGTATGATGCAACCAAATAGAGTCTTTCAGTTACCCTTGGGCACAAGTTATTGTAAATTGAAAAATATCAATAAACTTGATCCAACTTCCGTTGTGATAAATACTTATCAAATTGATGCCACGTCAATTGAGTTATCAGTGTTAATGAAATTAATGATCGTAAGTATTAAATAACATGATTTTATATGAAATTTTAAGTGTTTATTCATCTATTTTTAAATAAAATAAAATAAAATCTGAGTAATTTCTTAGATTGTTGCGATTAATTTTGTCTCCAAGTTATATTCATCCGCACGGTTTTTCAGATGATAATGGAAAAACAATTGTCACTAAAATGTCGATCAATCCAAAATAATTTTATACGACATATTTCATGCGACTATATGGATGTCGATGGAATTTTAGAATATTCTATTAGTGCCATTCAATCAATGTCAAATAAATCACATACAACTGAGCTTATTAAGGAATGGATCGATAGATTTCTGGATTTTTTAAAAGAAGTTTTGGATGAATTCTCAGAAAATGATTTAGATGATTTTAAGGAAAGATTAAGAATATTTAAGCAACAAGCTGATATAAATATTGAAGAAGAAGTTAATAGAAACTGGTATGAGATTATGAAGTGTCAATACACATTTGACAGACACGAGAGAGAAATATTTGCATTAAACAACATAAAAATAAACGAACTAAGAGAATGGTTTAATAAGTACATGTGGAACGAAAATTATATGAAAAAATTGAGTATACATATTATAGGAACTGATTCTGATGAAGCGCAATCCATTACTTTGGAATATATACTCGATGAACATCAATATGAGAACATTGAAGAAAATTATATTATTAAAGTAGAAGAATACAAGAAAAAACTTTTTGTTTATCCAGTAACTGAGAGACAATCGACTTAAGGTGTAGAATAAGTGACATTTTTACACAATAATAATATAAAAATATAAAATTATAAATTATAATTCTTTATAATAATAAGGTTCCGGAAAAAAATGTTTCATATATGAACATATTTTATATATAATTATATATAATTGTATATAAAATATATCAATTTATAATACAATTATATATGAAATTTATTTTTTTCTGAGGTTCTTGTTGATTTATTGGAAGATTAAAGAAATTATACATTTATTTTTAGACAATTTAGGGCACACACGGAAATTTTTGAATTCTTTTTTTCTCAATTTTGCTTGCTAAATCTATATAGCAAGTAAGAATCATGACTTTAGTAATGATTGCGGTTTTAATGAAAAAAGAAATAATTTTTATAAAAACAGAGAAATTATCATGATAATTTCGATAAAATTAATTGTTATTTTAATTAATTGTTATCAGTTAAAACATGTTCAAAAATTGTATTTTTCGCATATTAAGACTATTTTATCATGAAAATTCAGCAAGTGAACTAAGGAGAATATTTTATAATTCTTAACGATATAACTATAGCGTTACAGTGTCGTTGCGCAGATGTTGTACATGATAAAAAACTGTAACGTTACAGTTGTTAAAAGTTATAGAATAGGCCCCTTAGTTTCACTAGTTTAATTTTTTCTTAGTTTTCTAAAATGAGAAAAAGAAAAATCCAATAATCGCAGCGTGCTCCTCAAATTGCATAACTTCTTTAATACTAATTTTTGTATAACAATACAATAAATTATTACACAGTCAGCTTTTCATTAACTCCTCATACTCATTACTTCTATATTTTTCCTGCGTGCAGTAGTATATTATTATAATAACGAATGTAATTTGAAACATTTTGTTAATAAAGCCAGAAAGTAAAGAAAAAACTTTTTTTAAAGAAAGATATACTTCATCCTTTACTCGACATAATTACAAAGGTCTACAACATTCGTCAACATTCAAAAATCTATATAAAAATGAATCGCACTGATTTCAAAGATATATTAATTTTCATAAGAAAAAAACCATTCCCTAAATTGTTCTCTTATCAATGTGTGCCTTCCAATAAGCGACACAAAAAAAAATAACACGGTGGATCATTATATCCTTATTGTTTGTCAATGTTAAACAAAAATGACATGAGCATTGTGTCGCATGTATGAAGGCACACAAATGCACACAAAACTTCCGCGTAAACGATTGTAGCGCCATATGATGATCAATTTACTCGCGTTCTTTCATTCGTTAGACACACGTGAACATGGCTCCGGTGAGTTGTCATTCTTGCAAAAATACAATGATTATTCGTAATTATGGCAGAATTTCGTTAAAATAACATCACGTACGAAAAGAATCCGACTTGTCGATCGCGATAGGTTAACTTATTGTTTTATGTTGGGCTTATTGTTTCAATCTAGTCCGATATGTATCTTACCATACGCTCCTATCCGTCTTGGACGATTTTCCGTGTCTCATAAAATGATGGCAACATTATCATTAAACAAATTATTTTCGTAAATTTTTAGCCAGCAAAGAAAACTAAAGGCCCGATTAAGAAGCAACTGCTTCGGGGCAAGGGACAGAAGAAAAAGGTGTCCTTGAGGTTTACGATCGATTGCACGCATCCCGTGGAGGATAATATTATGGATGTAACCAATTTTGTAAGTTACATTATTGTTCTTAATTATTTCAGATTATATAATATCTCTCTTTTCCCATCTGTGAGAAATGTACTCGAAATTTCTCGTTTGATTGAAATCGAGATCTAACCTTTTTCTCGCGGATTCCTAACCTCTACGTGATGAAAAATTCTAACGTTGATTTATTTTGAATTGCACGATGTCTACTGAAGTTTTAATATTATATCGTTGAGACTGATTATTATAAAATAGTGATATTTTTTTCTTTTTAGGAAAAATATTTACAAGAAAAAATCAAAGTTAGTGGTAAAACTAACAACTTTGGCAACAATGTTGCCTTGGAACGTAACAAGATGAAACTCACTGTCAACAGTGATGTCGATTTCTCGAAGCGGTGAGTAATATCGTTTTTCTGTGATTGTAACAATCGTAGAACATTATTATAACATAAAATTGATACCCAGTCAGTTCATATAAACCATTTTAAATAGTTTTAATATATCGTGAGTCAATCACAAAGTTGAATTAGCATCTTATAATATTGCTTAAGACAATCTTTAAATAGGAATATGAATACTGACTTATAGATGCTTACCATTTAGACTTATTGATAATCTGTTATTTAAAACCATTTTAAATAATGTCTTAAAATGTTAATACATCTCTGTGATCGACTTAAGTGGCATCTACAATGAGTAAATCTTAAGCTTGAAACTCTGAATTATAAGAAATTGATTGATCATAGTTGAATACGAGAAGAATAATCAACTATGATTAGTCAATTTCTTATGGCTTAAGACTTCGAGCTTAGATAATGACTTATTATAGAAAGCCCATAAGAACAACTGAATACTGAACAACTGAATACACCTATGATTCTAGTCAACACAAATATCATTTTATCTTAGCATTTAATGAGGAATAAAGACGAAACAATATTATATATACATGTCATCTTGTTTTCATTAAGGAGATAAAACCTTATAATATTAAACAATATTAAGGCCAATATTCATAATCCATTATTATTTCAATATTGTCTTAAATAACATCTTAATATGTCCCTCTAGTTGGCTCGTAACATCTTAAGATAGTTTTAAAATAAAAATTGACTATGAATATTGGCTTATTTTTTACTATTACAAGTTTACTATTATAAGCTACAAGAAGAGCGATATTTGCACTAATTTGGAAAACATGTTATTTTTTGTTATAGATATCTCAAGTATTTGACAAAGAAATACTTAAAGAAGAACAAATTGCGTGATTGGTTGCGAGTAGTATCGAAAGACAAGGAAACGTATGAGTTACGATACTTCCAGATTAACAGTCAAGAAGATGATGATGAGGAAGATGTGGAATAATTCTCTTAATTACAAATGTGTCTGTATATATTTCGTTTAATAAAGAACACTAAAATTCAATATTCTTGATTATTTATGCGAATACAAAATAATTAGCTTTGATTGTATAACAACTATTTTTAATTTTTCAACTGTAATTTTGTGATCGTGCAATTCTATCAGTTGTATATGCATTTCTGTAATTATTTCAAAGTATAATTGCAAAAAGGAGACGTACGAATTTTTACAAAGATTAAAGTTTAGGTAAGTTTTCACAAATTTTAATAAAATGTATGAATGTAATGTATTAAGTAATGTAATGTATAGTAGATAATATTTAAATATGGATTCGCAATATCACTTCTAACGCAATTAAAATGTGCTTCTGAAGTCCTAACTAGTATAAAGTATTTAGGATTTGCATCAAGTTATCATCAGTTCTTGACTAACAGCTTCACAATTTGGACGCATTATCTGCTGAGAGCGTTAATGTACAAGTGAACTTTTCAGATCATACTTCGCGCGAAAAGTTGACGGCCCCTTAATGATGAATTCAACTACTTGTTCTATACTGGATCAGTACATTAAAAAAAATCAGTTCTTTATATAAAATATCTCAATGATATAATCAACTTTGACAATAAAATATTCATTAAATAATGTGACAATATCATTAGTAGATAGTTAATTGTTTAAAATATTTATATGCTTTCATATTTTACTTTGCTAATTGCTTAATTAATGTATAGCAACGTTTAATGTGCACTGATCTAGTGTAGTCTAAATGATCCGAATTCGCTATAATTTATAAGTTCGACTCTAGCGAAAATTCTGACGAACTCGCTGCGAAAATATTAATGATGTTAAGTTCAGAACATAACGCATACTTGGCAACGATCGTGATAGCTACGTTGTTCATTGTGAAAAAGATTCGATGAATGTCTCCTGAATCCTGTCGACTCTGAGATCGATGATGTTGCACGGCACTTTCGTCATGGCGTTCGACGTTCGACACGCGCAATATATATGCGTCTTGCATTTCGGAAAAAACACTCGCGAAGCAAAGTCTCAACCGCACGCGGAATCCGCTTCTGAAAATCGATCGCGATCGCGGACAATTAAACGCGCGGACGCGATTCGAACGATTTCTATTCCACGATGACGTCATGACGCGCTCGCCAATCGACGCTGACCAATGGCGAATTTGAAATATCAAAAGAGGCGCGAAATCGTCTCTCGAAGCGCCGCGTCGCGGCGGACGAGAGAGTTATTGGCTACGCTCGGTGATTCTTTAATATGATTGGTTCCTTCCTATGTAAGAAAATGTATCAAGTCTATTCTATTGTGCTCTCTCTTTCACCCGTATTCATAGTCCTTCCTTATTTTAAGGGTGAAAGAAACTTCCACGAAGGATTCCTCGATTCTTCAAAATCTTTTTGTTTCATGAACTGATCTCAAAATCCGAAAGAAGGAATATTTTAGAGATTTCAGTAATCTACTAAAGTATGTCATAATATATAATATATGCAAACCTAATATCGTGAATTACGAATAATAAAGATTATAAAGGTATTGTTAAATAAAATGATTAAGCATTTTACAATAATAATGGACAAAAATAAAACTAATAGCGAATTCGATTGGACGCATTAAATGCGCACTGATGATGCACATTAAAACCGCCGAATATACATAAAATAACGTAAATATATGTTTATAAATAAACATAAAAAATCAATTAAATGGTGAAATACTCAATACTTTTATTGCACTATTATTTAAAATATGTATTTCATAATTCGAGATATTTGCATTTTATTTTTATACTGAAATTAAATCATTGTACAATGGCTTTAATATACATCAGTGCTTCCAATCGAATTCGCCATACTTATTATAAGAAAAAGGAAAAAATGAAATTTTAGAGGAGTTTATTTTCGAAAAAAGCTATCAAAAATAATTATCGATACATCAGATTTAAAAGTTATCGAAAAAGACCACTAACGAATTAAATTTGGAGATTTGCTTTGATTATGAAAGCTACATCTCCTCCTTAAGGAAATTCGTAATCTATCTTGAGAAAAGGAAGCTAATAAGGCTCCTTTGTTTGATCAAGGAAGATTTATGAAACATGAAATGAGGAACAAAGAAATCCTCATTCTTTAAGGAAGGACTATGAATACAGGTATTTGTTTTCTGTTACTTGTTTTTTTACCTTTTGCTTTTTTCTGCTTTGCAATCGTTTTGTCAACAATATTTTTTATACATATTTCTTGTTTCTTTCCAAGTTCATTAATTTTTATCTCGGACGATATAACAAAAAACTCGGAGAAAAAAGCAAAAAGACAAGATGTAAAAAATAACAAAAGGCAAGAAACAGGAAACAAAAGGCACATTGTAAAACAGGCTTTAAAGTTCTTCGTGTTTTTTTCTTTCCTTTCCATGAAATAAAGAACTCTGATTGATTGAATTTCTTATACTTATATGTTACGTATCATGCAAGAGCTGTGCTTTCTGTTTAAATATTTAAATCATTTGATGCTCTATGAAATGATAATAAGACAAAAGCGGTTATATTCTTTAATTTGCACTAAGAAATTATACGATATCGCGAATAATTTTTCATTTTTTACATGTTGTGTATTTTCACTGTGTTAATTTTAACACAGTTTAGAACGATTTGTTTCCACACGATTTGTTTTTTTTAGAGAATGCCAATTCATGTTATACTCGCGAATTGATAATTTCAAGTAACACGAATAAACCTCATCTTTCTCCTTTTTTTCTTCACGTTAGAAAGAAAAGGAAAAAAAAGATGTGCAGGAATGGTTAAAAAAAATTCAACTGAAAAGAACAGACTTATCCAGTCATTCGCATTCTTTTCAGCTTTCGCCGAATTTCTTATTTCTTATATCCGCAAATTTTCTCAAGTGATTCAACAATTTTTGTAAAAAAATTATTGGTTTTTGCGACGTCATTTCAAATCTGTTTTCTGTAGCTGAACTAGTGTACACTTTTGAAACTTAAAGTGAGATAGTTATATGTTTGATATTTGTCTAAGCGAGAAAGAGAATTCTAGACTGTTCTGGAATAGTCTCAAAGGGAGAGAGTGGGGAGACTCCATTATGTGATCCATCTCCTCTGATTGGACGCGGGCATCAAAGTTCCATAGGCATGGAAAAGATTGGAGAAAACTGATCACGTGACCCTCGTCCTGATTGGACGCGGGCATTTATATGATATAATTTGCCACTCTTTCCCTTTGAGCTTCGAAGCTCTCTAGTTCTAAAACAATCCAACAGTGCGGGAACAGAAACTAATCTGAATAGTCGCTCATCACTCATTAACAAAAAAGGAGAACTATTTTCTCACGGCGGAGGAGCGCTCGTAATCAAACGCGCAATCGCAACGGCCTGTGACGCACGGCGATTGTTGTCGCGGTCGCGAGAGTGACATCGAGAATCGCGTTCGTGTCAATTCTGCGCCCGTGAGACTCGTATCACGGAGAAGCAAATCAGAAGGAGATAGAAAAGGAGTGTTCGCGCGTGTGTAAACGAAAGGGCGAGCTACGGAGGAACGCAAGTGAAGGCACGAAGAAGAGCGTCGTCGCCGTCGTCATTGTGTCGCGCGACCCGCTCGCAGACGAGGGACAATGAAGTTCCAGTACAAAGAGGAACATCCGTTCGAGAAGAGGAAGGCCGAGGGCGAGAAGATCCGACGGAAATATCCCGATCGGGTGCCCGTAAGTACAAAGCATCTTTCAAAATTTCACGAGGGTCTACGCATCCCGAATGAATAGCTTCCGTTGCATTTCCCAGAAGGAGAGGAGGATATTCTCGCGAATATCTACGAGGGGGAGAGGCGGGAAGCCCCCCTTCCTCCCCCCCGTCCTTGTTACGTCGGCTGCTTTCGTAATGTCGCGCCGCGGCCGTCCCTCGATGGTCCCCCGGTGAAGCCCAAGGTCGTCCTCGTATTTTGCGTCGCATATCGTATCGGACGAGACGCTTCTCTCCGACAGGACCTCCGTCTTTCTTTTTTGCGCACTTACGCAGCGAAATCGCGCTGCGCTTCGCGTACACGTTCTTCTCCCCCCTGCACGTGTATTGATCTGCTTCACGACGTGCAATCGACCAAGTTTTCCAGCGTGTCGAAATTTCACCTGGAATCACCTAGTTATCTTTTGAATTTATTTACGTCAGACTCGCGACATGATCGGTCCGCGTCTCGGACTCGAATGGTCTCGAATGTTTTGGTCATCTAGTAGAGGACACGTCACATTCTTGAAAATTATTTGTCTCGTTATTAATTCAGGAAATGATTTGCAACATTTTACTGCTAGGTTAAAACCCAAGTTTCCTGAGTTATGTTAAATATATGTAGAACGTATATTCTTGTTAAGCATTGTTTTAAAGCATTGTTTTTATTTTTGAGCCTGGAAATTGTGATAGTGTAATAATTTCGATTTTTCCAGTAAATTGCCCTGATTTCTTTCAGAATCGAATTAATTAAGTTTCATTTAATTTCTCTCAATTTTTAATAAATAAACAAATTAATGAGCACTCACAAATTGAATATATTTTGCTATTTATTTAATTATTTTTAAATATATTTAATTATTTAAGTATTTCATTATTTTTAAACATATTTTTGCCTTTCGAAATATATTTCAAATTGGACATTAGGAGGATCTTTCTACGAATAGATTACATTTACATATTTTGATGAAAAAAACATGTTTTACAGATCAAATATTCCGCAAATAAGAAAAAAAGAAACAGAAAAAGATAGATGACTGATATTAATGGTTGTTATTGTATTAATTCCCGGCAGATTAATCTCTTTTTAATCAACCATTTTTAAAACATGTGATTCATCCCTAAATTTATCCTAACTCATAGTATTTTCATAATCATGATCGTGATCGTCACAAAAGAAAGAATAAAATGTTTATCTTCGCTGTACATGAATCATCGATCACATGACGTTTCACTCAAAATTATCATATCGAATTACACTGAACCATCTCACTCGGTCTCACATTAAATACAATACATAATTGAAATTTGACTGTAGCGAGCCAGAAAAAATTATTTTTTAATGATTTGTTTGTGAAAGCTGAATTGTTAATTTATTAGGCGAATAGCAACTTCAATTGGAGATATTATACAGTAATCGATTTGTGCGTTTTCGATTTTGCAGTAACTAATTAAGATATAATCCTAATGTCAACTAATATTACATTTTTATATATTTAAAAAATATTTGAAAGACATAATGTAAATATTGTTGTAGGTGATAGTTGAAAAGGCACCTAAAGCAAAGATCAGTGATCTGGACAAGCAAAAGTATTTGGTACCTTCTGATTTGACTGTCGGTCAATTTTATTTTTTAATTCGTAAGAGGATTCATTTACGTCCTGAAGATGCCCTATTTTTCTTCGTAAACAACATCATTCCTCCAACAAGTGCTACCATGGGTTCCCTTTATGCGGTAATTGAAATGAATATCATTATGAAAAATATATATATTAAATGCTTTGATTTTTATGCTTCATAGTCGCTCGTCTAATCTTATAAAACTCTTCAACAGGAACATCACGAAGAGGATTTCTTCCTATACATAGCGTATAGCGATGAAAATGTATACGGTCACTAAACCCCGCAGGATGAGCAAATTGCCAAAACAGCAAGGGATTCAACAACAAAAATCTACCATCTACCAACGTAGTCCTCATAGAGACGCTTTCGAAAACCGAGCATACAAAATTACATCTATCGATATACTTTGTGTGAAATTTTGTCTTGATATTGTATATTCACTTCCATAAATCTACACAACCATATTCTTGGATGATAAAAGATGCTTGTCGATTCCATTTTTTTTGTTCTACCATCTAAGAGGGCTTAGTTCACGTATTATGTAAGAACTAATTTGAGCAAATTTATGTGATCATGTAATATCTAGCCTGGCCACCTATAAAAAAAAAATAAGAAAAAACCAAAAAAAATCTGCATTGTCATCATCGTTAACATTCTCACACATTATGTTCTTCACTGCACGTTACAATCATAATGGTTTTTTCTTTTTTTTTAGACTAGCACCTATATCGTACTGTATCATTATAAATTTAAAGTATGATATAGACGGGAAATCATTATATACGTGATATCATTTTCAATAATATATATTAGATTAATGTTGTATTATACATAATTTTGACGTTATTTAATTAAAAGAACGAAGAGAAATTGTTGGATGCGAGCGAGAAAAATTTTCTGTAATCTCGAAAATGTAAGGCCAATAAAAAAAAGTTAAAATCGTGAAAACATGTCTTTGTCTATTCTTCTAAAATAATCTAAAATATTTTCTCATTTAATGATTCGATTCTTTTAATAGTTTCGCTTGATCGGTTGCTGACAGAAATCCTGACATTACTATCAATACCAATACCAGACTTATTTTGCCCGTACATTCTAAATTTTTAATTTGTTTGTCCCGAGCACACTCCGCGCTCAATACATACGAACGAAGATATTAGCAGTCAAATTCTTTCTAGCGACGAAGTAAGTTTGAACATCATGGAACTGGCGAATTCCGAGAAAAATGATACAAACGTTACTGTTGATAGATATGTTAGTTCTTTATACAATCTTACGCAAGAAGATAGCAACTGGATCGTCACGAGCTCCTTCATGATTTTTACAATGCAAACAGGTAATACTAAAATAATCTTTCCGAAATATGTAAGTTATACTATCTGTCTGATTAAGAGATGAACCGTTATTTTTGTACTTTTATTAATACGCGCGGCAATATTGATTCTCTTACAAACTCTGTAGGTTTCGGAATGTTAGAGTCCGGCTGTGTATCTTTGAAAAATGAGGTCAATATCATGATGAAGAATGTAGTCGATATAGTTCTCGGTGGCTTGACTTATTGGATCTTTGGATTCGGATTTAGCTTTGGCTTGTGCAAACCCAACAACCCTCTAATTGGCATCGGAGGTATATTCGTGGATCCTCCCATCGACGACGAATACATGGGTTCCATTTGTGCCGCATTTCTATTTCAATTGAGCTTCGCCACTACCTCTACGACCATCGTTAGTGGTGCTATGGCAGAACGGTATTTATTTTCGCAAATACGATATCGAAGACGTTATACATTTTGTATTTCTAGATGTAACTTTAAGGCATACTGCCTCTTCTCGTTTTTGAACACTATTGTGTACTGCATGCCAGCCGGGTGGGTATGGGGCGATCATGGTTTCCTGAACCGCATAGGGGTCGTTGATATTGCTGGTTCAGGCCCGGTGCATCTTGTTGGTGGTGTTTCAGGTAATCAGAGTTATAAGGATATCATTGCCAAGTAATCAATGATAAATGAACAAAAAAAAAACGGATAAATTTCGATAGCTGCATTTACTTGTTAATACAGCTCTCGCTTGTGCCATCATGCTCGGTCCCAGAATAGGTAGATACGACAACGGCATCGATCCTCTACCACTCGGATGCCCAGTCAATGCTATTATGGGGCTATTCGTGCTATGGTAAAGCAAGTAGATTACCGCGATGTCGAATGCAATAAATAAAATATAAAAAGGATTGTGAACCATAAATAGGTGGGGCTGGTTAGCGTTCAACAGTGGTAGTACTTACGGAGTAACCGGTGATCGATGGCAATACGCCGCTCGAGCGGCTGTCTCCACGATGATAGCCAGTATGGGAGGTGGTCTCATCGGTTTGGGATTCAGCTTGACTAATCCGAATGGAATTGATATCCTTAGTCAGATAAACGGTGTTCTTGGCGCATTAGTGGCAGTTACCGGTACATGTTTTAATACAGAAAACGAGTTGAAAACGGTTGAAGAAACAATCGATTTTTAAGCGTTTATGTTGCCTTAGGTGGATGTTTCCTGTATAGAAATTGGGAAGCGATGATAGTCGGAATGGTAGGTGGTTTTATTACGTGTATCACAATGCCTGCATTAGACAGACTTCATATAGATGATCCTGTTGGTGCAGCCGCTACTCACGGTTCGTTTAATTTCATCAATATTAAATTTTTATAAGTTTCTCTCCATTGTGACAATAAACACTCGTATTCATTTAAAGTATAGGCGCAAGTGGTATCTGGGGAGTTATTGCTATCGGTTTATTTGCTGATAATCCTCATCCCCTTGATACCACAAGTGGAAGAAAGGGCTTGTTCAAAGGTATACAATGATTTTTACGCATCTTTTTTATTTCCAAATTAATACAGTGCATAAATTTCTTTTTCATAGGAGGTGGTTGGTATCTTTTAGGAGTACAAAGTTTATCTGCACTTTGCTTATCAATTTGGAGTTTCTTCAGTTCTATCACACTGCTATGGGTTTGTAATTTTATTTCTTAAAAAAAATGTATTATATGTAAAATATAAATGATATCTGTAAATGTCTTTATCCGTAGATAATAGATAAAATAATACCAATTAGAATGGCAGTTTATGAAGAAGTACTCGGAGCAGATCTTGTAGAACATAGAATACGTCATTCAAAAGTACGAATTTTCTTAATTTTTTAATATAAAGTTTGTTTTACAATATGTGATATAATGTTTATTACAGATAGGTGTGAGTCGTGCTATGTCAGCGCTTCGACCATTTACTATGGAAGAAGTACTAAGGAACGTACCTCCTGTAGGCATGAATCCTGGTAAGAGAATTACATCTAAAGTCTGTACCGAAATGTGTAATAACGTGCACTTTTGATACAGGTCATGATTCATATATTACTCAGCATGAAAA
>Ga0157364_1002101_pt1 | contig 18075 bp, 13 predicted proteins | sample AttsexASBM2_FD_111476 | JGI IMG/M metagenome (GOLD analysis project Ga0157364, IMG submission 111476) | Fungus gardens microbial communities from leaf cutter ant in Ribeirão Preto, State of São Paulo, Brazil - Atta sexdens ASBM2 | ecosystem: Host-associated > Fungi > Mycelium > Unclassified ...
CTGTCCTCCAGACTAAAAGAAAAAGGAAATTCTGTGCTCTGGACTAGATATAAAAGGAAATTCTGTGCTCTGGAAATTTCCATTTCCTTGAGGACAGCTGTCCTATAAAACAACATAATATTAAAAGCATTAGAACAACACAGATAAAATCTAGTAGAAGTATAAATGATAATAAAGTAGCCTGTGAAGAAACTAATACAAGTGGTGGAGGTTTCAGCAAATACTTTGCCACATACCAGACTATCAAAAAAGTTTCACAAGTGACTATTTAAATTAGAAGAAATATTCTAGCATATTCACATCACTTTATAATTCTACTGGAAATATAAGTAAAGTTGGCTGTCCTGCTGTCCTCCAAATTTTAAAATATTTAATGTTACTATTAAATACTATAGTGCTAGGTACTTGATCATGATATATCTAGCCACAACTCAATGTATCAATTTATTAATAACAGTTTTACAAGACCAACAGCCAATTGGCTTTGGTTTTAGAAACATCTACTTCTACTCCCATTGTCACAGCAATGATTACCTTCATTAACAATACTCAAATTACTGCTAGCAATAAACCTATGGGCTTTATCAACACATCTGTAAGGTATTTCAAGTTTATATTATTTTTTTGCTAAAACAATTGTACTAGCTTTATTCAGCTGCTTTCGTATCTGTATTTAAGAATGTTGTGTGGGGTAGTAGATTGTGTACAGCCAAATCAGAATGATATCATATGATAATTCTGCTCCTCTAGTTGAGTTGAAATACTAGCTGTTAGAGCAGATTTTCCAATACCAGGAGATTCTCTTATTGAAATTATATTGTGGCCACCAGTATTCCCAACCTTGAATTTAATCACTTGTAGGATGTTAATGTGGGTATCTTTTATATGAGGTGATGGATGTCTATGCCACCAAATTCTCTTCTGATGGATGATTTCTGGCTATAGAAAAAAGATCTGAGAATGTTATTAAATCATAGAATTTGGAATATGAATGATGATTTCTGCATCCTTCTAGTAAATATTCATCACTCTACTTTTTTGCCAACCAGTGATATTTTAATGGCCATATTTAATAAATCTAAGCACATTTGTATTTGATAATTGGAAATACAAGAGAGTATGTCTATAGTAGTGATATTGAAAGCATTCTTGCAGCTGTGATATATGCATCCTTCATCTATTTATACTATAAGATGACATAGTAGAGGTTTCCATAACTAGCTTTCATATGATCTTTGAGATAGAGTACATTTCATCCATAATGAGTATTTTCTCAGCTACAAGATATTGGTAGAATGTAGGATATGAACTTGGTAAGAAAACAGCATATCACTTATCAGTTGAGCTCTGGGATACAACTACTTCAGAGGTTGTAATCAATACTTATCTATTATAAACTTAAGTCTTAGTATTTAGAACTAAAGCCTACTTGTATATTAAGTGATATAAGAGAACTCAATAGAGTTTCTACTACAACCTAGCCCTCCTTATATACCTTAGTAGGTAGTTTGTACATTTCTTTACCCTAATATATTCTAAAGTATAATTAAGACCTTCTAATAGGTTCTTATCAGAGGATACCAGCTGTAGATAAGCCCAGATCCACTCTATGAGAGCTTATTTGCACTCCTAAGCTAGTTACTATCTAGATCTAGCTTTTGATAGACTTGTAACTACTTTCTCTTATTCTAATCCTTATTGTCTAGTCCACTACAGTAGTTATTTAGTTAATTATAGCTGTGAATATTGATTGGTCAAGTACTTGGACCATGAGCTTAGACCATCCTCCTATAGTATATATAGTAGTGGTATAATAGTAGAATATCTTACCCAAATATCAACTAGAATTCCTGGATACTTACAACTCCTCAATATAAGAACATTTCTTACAGTTTTATAGTGCTCCATGGTTATGTGACCATGTGACTGTGACATTGTATCACACTTTTGTCATGATTTTGTGTCTATGTGATGTCACATTTCTTGCCCTTGCTAAGCTCTGACAAAAGTTACTAATACTACTAAATAAGGAAATAGAAAACAGTAAAATGAAACTAAGTTTCTTTTCTGAGATTTTGACATTATCACACTAAGGAATGCCTTCCAAACCAAGAACATTTTCACACTAAATTGCAACCCCTAATAGATGATAAAGTCAACAGAACAAGTGAGGAAAGGAATCCACAAGGTATGTAGTAAATAAAGTATGTAGTTACTCATACCTTCATAATCCTAGTCTTGGGGAAAGGTGTGACCAATGCAGTTACTTGATTTGCACTTTTGCAAGACTACAAGTCTGACATAGAATATGATATATATATCTCAGTATCTATTTGATTTCTATATACTTAGTACTAGAGACTATTCATGATTTGTATGTATTGTAAGATGGGATGAAAGTAAGCTGAAGTTGAAAATTGTGGATGAACTAAAGATAGGACATGAGTAATGTAATAATACCTAAGCAAACACAAAGATAAATTTATAACTACTACACTTTCACCTGACAATATCTAGTAATATTACTATTCTTAAGTATAAATCACTTGAATGATAGATACAAGACACTTACTTAGATATTGACTACATCATGCAAATCAGGATAATTGCCTAGAACTTGCTCAAATGGTTCTTTAACAATTAAACTAGAGTTTATTAACCAGTCTATCCTTTACTAGTTTTTATTGGATGTTGACAAGAGTAGATGTATAGCTACTCATACTAGATGATGATATCACTTTTATCATACTCTGCATATGCTTTCTCATGTGCAATCTAAGAAAACTTTCAAGATACTATTAGCTATTAGAGCTGGATTGAATAATTAGTCAGATGTGAATATGGTAGTTATCTAGAATGTTAGTAGTAACAAAGATCTCCTCTAATAAATTCTCTCAATACCCATTTATCAGACTGTCTATACATGCCTTAGTGAAGATATATATATATTCAACTAAAGGACAAGTTCTTAACTGTATGAAGGCTATAAATCACAATTTAAGTAAGGTCAAGCCATATCTGCCAGATTGCCAACTAGATGGTGTATAGTCTGTTGGCTGTGGATAGCCAACCTCATGTTAGAATGACATTCACTCTCTATCTATTCAACATTGATTACTACATTCAGAACTTCAATCACATAGTCAATAGACCAAATAAATGCCCAGTATGGGTACTTGAACTCTATTCCAGAGCTGTATAAATAAGCCATATGAATAATATGATACCAAGTATGCATAAGATTCTTAAGAACCTCAAACTCTAGGCTAACATACTTTAATAGCTTCTCAAAGTGGTTGTCTCTGAACAAGATTAGCTTCTTTTGCTCTTGGGAGTCACTACATTCTACAAACACTAATAAGACCTTTCTCAACACTGGGGTATTTTTCCTTGGAACTTCTTCCAGTCTTAAGTATTTGATGATCAAATAGCCCAATACCTACATAAATGACTCAATATCATAGATTGCAGTGTACACAGAATGGATACCCAACATATAGCTCATAGATGTATGTGATATTTGGACAAAGATCAGAAAGACTCAGATACTTGTATTTAAGGACATATTGTGATATGACCAGATCTAGTATAATACAAATCAAACAAAGAAATGTTACAAAGCTAGAAGAAAAACCAGTGGCTTCCTTAGAAAGAGGACATATATATAGTTCTTTGTGCCATCCCAAGTCATTGAATAATAGTAGTCTAGTACACACTTTATCTATTTTCAGATGACTCAAATACTCATGAGTATGATTATAATTGCCCATCATCTCTTCTACTTGCAATATAGCTAATTTCTCAAAGTATTTGAGCAATACTTGGTATAGAGATTTCCTAATCCTCTGGTAATTACTATTTATCTGAGGCTTAAACTGCTAGGTGACCTTGCTGTAATCAAAATCAATCAGATGCCCTACTTTACTGTTGCTGATGATATTGTTGGCACTAACATCTTGTTGAATAATTCCTATATGGTAACATTCCTTATGTTCTGAACAGGACATTAAATAGGACAATTTCTTTTCAGAACAAACTTACCATCAGATATCCCTTGCAATCCACTCAGAAACTCAATCATATTTGTACATTCTCTTATTGTGTGTCTAGCTATTCTAAGCATCATCCATACCAATGTCTGAGAGATTATAGCTAGAGAGCAGGTTCTTGCTTCCTACTTCAATCTAATTATAGTTGGCTCTTGCCTCTACCCAGTCAAGAGATTTTGGCACAATCCTTGATTTCAGCATGATGCTCTGTCTCTAAGATACTTCAGCTTTGGTATTTTTCCATGTTCAGAGTTTACATAGGCCTCTTCCTGGATATATCTCAGTATTTTCACATTCTTGTCTGGGAATCAAGGTTTGCATGACAAAGAATAATCTCCTCAAATAGTATTGGCTACAGCTCTTGCTTGAATTTCTGATTTCTGTTCACATCTTTATTAGATACAAGCAAAGACTTCATAAGGCCTAGTACACCACTGTCAAATCTAAGGAGCTGCTACCAGAATTGTTTCATTACATATATAATCTTCTAATGACACAACTTCCATAAAGATGACTATTCTTTCCCATGGCAATTTTTTGTTCTGTATTGTGAGATACTGAATCATCACATAACATTAGTGTTAATCAATGTCAGAAGTATGGCAAGATTCAGAAGAAGCTAAATAAGCCATACCAAATACAGTGATAACCTAAGGAATATGGTAAGTCAATGCAAACTGTTGTATCTCTACATGATACAATGGAACAACACAATCACCATCTCAGACTTCAATTGATAGATCTCAGCCAAGCTATTCTGGTGTCAGGGCCAAGCAACTTGCAAGGGCAGCAATGAAAAGCAAAGGTTCTTATAAACATGTCATCACACTTTTCAGATTATAAATATAGTTCTGGCACTTATATCATGAATATCAATTGGGCCAGAAGACACAACTCTGCTATGGTCAAATATATATATATAGAAAAATTGATTATTGAGAGTAAATGTGACAACAAATAGTTAATTAATATGTTCCATGAATATGTAGGCTGACAATTGAGTCAGTGCATGGGCCATATCTTTCTTGGTTTCAACTATAGAATATACCTGCAGCCAGTGGTAAGAATAGACTTGCTTCAAGTATTATACTTAGTACACAGAACAGATAACATGAAAGATAATGCTCATATTGGAAATGCTTCTGGAACTACCAATTTTGGGTGCACTTGACTGTTACACTCATCAGCAGCCAGATATTCAAATACAAGATAGCACATATATTAGTTCCTCATAATTCTAGATTCTAAAACATGTCTCTCAATTCTGCAAGATTTTCTATCTAAGAGTTATCTTCCTGCACAAAACAGATATTAGACATCAATGAAACATTAGAGTCTAGATTATTTGTTCTGGATTCCTAGCTATGAGGATCAATCTAAACATCTGAAATATGATGCTAATATTAACTCAAGTTCACTAATATTTTAGCAATTTTCTAGATGATCCTAATAAAAGGGAGATAGATCCAAGACTCTTGCCTATGCTTACCAAGAGATGACAATGCACAAATGGATTGTTGGAATGGGAATGAGCATCAGATATCTGTTCTCTGTAATACTTTCTATAATTTCTGTAGCACTTGTGTATTTTCTGTACATAAACATGGCCAGTATTCACTGTCATACAAAGTGTGATCTCCTAGCTTAATCAAAAATTCTTGAGCCTTCTCCAGTAGGAAAAGACAAATATTTTGTCAAAAATTTATTATATAAAAATTTCTATCTCATAACAGACAATTGTTTCTTAAGCTAGTGAAATTTCATTGCTGCGTTGATAGCAGACTGGCATTTTTGAAACATTAACCATGATCTGATTACTTCATCATTGATTATTAATAAAGATCTTGATTATTATTAAAATATAAATCACTAGGCTTTATTAAACAGAAACTTTGCATATTTCTTTTCTTAGTCTTACTTACTCTTGAATTGACCTAACTTAGTGTGAAAAGATTCTTACTTTCGAGAGCATTCTTGGTGCAATAGGAAAATAGCTTGTTAGTTATTATTGACTTGGTGCTTGTATACATACTTATTTCAATCTAGTTTCCTCTTGTATTTTCATTTTAGGTGTTAGCAACACTAATCTTGGCTTGGGAGGACTAAAAGCATCTATATATATCCTACATTCATATCTGACATCTATTATCTTTCTATATATACTCAATGTACTTTGTACTTGAGCTTGAGCTTTTGCAGCTAATTTGAAATCATAGTATGGAATTTGATATCACAAGAGTCAAGATAATCTGACTAGTTTTCAATTCTTTCCAGTCTATGCTGATTGTTTGATAATTGCTCTCTTTATTTTATATAAAATAACAGATAGATATCAGCTATTAATAGGATATTGATAAGATATTGCTTTGTAATATTATATATCTGTTATTTATTGTTATATTTATGAAATATATGCTAGTAGTTGCTCAAAAAGAACTTGTATATACTTACCATAGTTTCAGTGTTGTATTAATACTTTAAAAGTAGAGCTTAATAAGAAGTTCTTATATTATAGATATTATAGGTATATAAGGGAATAACAAACTCTGAACTCTGAATCTTCAACATTGGAGTTTACAAAGCTTGATGTTTGACCTTAGGACAGTGGAGTTGGTTTTTCTCACTCAAGTACTACTCTGATCTTATTTAGATCATTGCTAGCACTCTTCTAAGCATCCTTCTATACCCCTGTTATTATCATACAAGTATTTGCCATTTCTGAATATTATTCTAGATATTTCTATCAAAGTGTTTAACTATTTAGACACTATTATTCTTAGCTTGATCAGTATTGTTCCAATAGATTGGGATGTATTTCAAAGTATTTAGCAGAGCTGTCACCTCTTAAAGATATTATTCTGTTCTCTTAGGTTTCTTCTGGAGGTAAGTTCTTACTAGATATATATTAGAGTTACAAATAGTAGACTTAGAATTTTTATTCTTTTATTTTTATTTTATTTTATTTGGAAGAAAATGATAAATAGAGATATAATGCTACATGTCACAAAAGTGACAAAGGCATAGCACAGGTCACAGGGTAGTCACACTATGTCATGGTCATGGTTACAAGATCATATAATATAAAGAAGGTCATAAGAGGTTCTAGAACAGATAATATTATATAGTATAGCAATAGTATGTTGATTTTATGGATAATGCATGGACTTTAGGGTAGGCTAGATTTAACATAGTATGGACCATAATCAAAGTGTATATAAGTTAGATAAGTTTGTACCAGAAACTCCATTAAGTTCTCTTGTATTACTTAATATAAAAGTAGTCTTTTGTTCTAATCTGTGGAGCTTAAGTCTTAATAGTATACACTATAGAAAATAGACTTAGGCTTCTTCTAGAGCAAACTCCATGAACTCTGTGAACTTTTGTTAGTTACTCTAACAGTATCTACTCATATTTTGATATATCTTTTTATAGAAGGTATATTGATGACTGTTTTAGTCTTATTTATCCTATAGATGAGTGGAATGTGAAATGTCTCTTGGAAAACAGTATTATTTCCAATAACTACACAATAGAATGGTTAGTATCAGACGTTTATATAATATTTCCGAATATGATATTATTCTTTGACAAGAACAAGTTGTTATAATGGTAACTATATAGAAAACCACTGAACTACTTTGGACATATCTCTTAGATCACAGCTTACCCTATCTATATGAAGAAAAGAATCTTTTTGAGAAAATTGAGTTGGGTAACCACTCTCAGTTCACAGTATAATATATACATAAATATATGTAGAGAAGTCATAAATATTTATATTGTAAGAGGCTATCTCCCCATGTTAATTGCTTCTTGGCTATGAGAAAACTACTAAGTATACTGAAATGCTTGTCTTAGTAACAATAAGCATACAAAAGCAGATATACTTGTTCTCAAAAGCAAATATAATATATTCTGGGATTTCTTTAACATTCAGTTGTTAGCAGAACAAATGAAGATAGGTTGGATAGAGGCTTTTTACATCCTGTCCTTTGGTAATAAGCCTACAGATTTGTATCTAGCTGTTACTGAAATAAAGTGTAAGCTAGTCTGTTCTTCTCTAATTTGGTTTGCAGAGCATGATAAAAAGTTGTGCTTTACAAGTGACTGGGTCAGTAGGTGGATATACAGCCAGTACTTATAGCTAGATAAACTTAGTATTCTCAATCAGTAAGTTCTTGCCACTAAGAAAAGGACTCAATAGCTTATTGATCTTACTTTACTTTGAAGAAAGATTATTCTAGAGAAAAGAAATTATCAAGCAATGAAATTGATACATAACTGGTAGTTTCTCCATAAGGAAACCAAGGAGCCTGAAGAGCCTGTAAAGGTTTCAGAGTATATTAAGTGAAGGAGATAGAGTGGCTTAAAGTTCAAAACTAATAATAGATGCTGAACTAGTCATTTATTGTGGTAAGTACTTATCTTATCATATACATGTTACATACTGACTATATATACTTCTCTAACTATCAGAGTTGTGAAGGATAAACTTAATTGTTTTATTCTTTTCCTTTTCTTTTCTTTATTAGATAGGAACAATAAAGTGAGATGTGATGTCACATGTGTCATAATGTTATTACAAATATCACAGTCACATGCCACATGATCATGTAACACAGAAAAGGTTATAGAACAAGTGATATTATATAATATGGCAATAGTATATTGGCTTTATAAAAAGCACATGAACTTTAGGATAGAGTAGTTATAGCTTTGCATAAACCATATTTAGTAGTATATAAAATAGACTAGATTGTACTAGAAACTCCATCAAGTTTTCTTGTGTTACTCAATATAAGAGTGGTTTTTTGTCCTAAATCTTTGGATTTAAATCTTAATACTAACACTTACTAAAACACTATGGGTGTCAAACAAACTCATAGTGATGGAAAAAAGGAGAATTGCATAACTACATAGGTCTCTGTGTGAGAAACTTACTGAGATAAGTACTACTACTTAATGTATTATTAGTATTCTTTATAGAAAATAACTTTTCTTTTCCAAAGATATGAGTTTAATTTTTTAGTAGTCTTTAGAGCATAAAAACAGCTTAGTAAGCCAAGGGTGATTTAGAACACCCTATAAATAAGTTTGTCACTATTTATAGAGTACCAACAAGTTAGTACCCAACTATTACCATTTTTTATATATAATATAAGAGAAAAGAATAACAATAGCCTTATCTTTATAATTAGCTCTGTAGTACACTTATCTACTACCAATAGCACTTATCACTTCTTGATGATGCTATTCTCAGCATGTTTTGGCATATATATCAATAGTATCTAATGAGTTTATATAAAACAAAATAATAGTTGGAAGTAATTCTCCAACTATTATGCTAATTTTATTATACTCTAACTTTAACCTTAACAAGAGATTATTAATGAGTGGTATTGAGTTCTGCTATTAAAAACCATATTATTAGGCTTATGACTAAACTTAAGAGCTATAAGTATGTAGTTGAAAAAGAAACTCAATAGGATTCTTATTAGATTAATGGTTTAATTTTGTAGATTTTACACTTTGTCTTTATACTAAGCTAATCCTAGCAGATTTTTAACTATAGAACTTTCTAGAATATTCTGTTACTTATAATCATCATTATATAATCATTCTAAATAGAACTACACTATAAATAGAACTAGAGCAAACTAAAGAATCTAATTAAGAATACAAAAGAGTTAAAAATTATAAAATCATTGTTCTATTTGTAAGTTTATAACAAATCTTGTTGAATAAGGGTAACAGTTCTTTTAGGGTATAATGTCAGAGTTATAAATATTGAACTTGATTTTTATTTTATTTTCTTGGTTTATTTTTATTTTTATTAGAATTAGGGTTTAGTATGATGTCATAGTCACATGGTCACAAACTATCACACTAAATGACTCTGTGTCATATATCTGTCATATATTATGATAGAAGAGTGTAAAAGGTTCTAGGGTAATTGTTATAACCTTAAATCCCTAGAGTGGGATAAAGATCAAACTCTTGTATTAGAGAAGACACAAGAGAACTCAATAGAGAGCTCTTTACAAAGTAGTCTACCTTATATACTGGTACAGATGGTCCGTGCTAGCTACTGTACACCCTACCCTAAATGACCATGTGTAAAGCATGAGGTCAACATATGGTATCCACATTGTATGACATCACTGTTGTAGCAACCACTCACCGGAACGGCACTTGTGATATGCTGACTTCAGCAAAGCTCTCAGTAGGCCATCTAGTAGTGGGGATTACAAGAGAACTCGACAAGGAGCCCTTGCTGTATTGCTCCTCTATTTATATAAGTTACATATGGTCCATGCTACAACAATATTAACTAGCCCTTATGTCCATGCATCGTCCTCATGTCCTATTACTCATCCACATGTGTTTTCCTTAAGGCCACCATGCTTCCTACATGTGTCCTAATGTCATACTCTTAATCTCCACTGTACATGTGCACACCATGTGTACACCATAAGGAGCTCTTGTCCCTTGACGTCATCTCTAACCCTAACTCTAATCTAGACTCCTCTCGATCCTTCTAGACTGTTAGTCTTTCCAGACTATTCTAGACTCTGTCACATGACTTCCAGGTCACGTGCTCTTCCTCTGTTGTAGACTAATAATTAATATGAAAATAAATCAAAATGAAAATGAAAATGAGAAAAGAAAATAAATAAAAGCTAAGTCCACTTCTTATGATCTTGACAGTAATGATGTTATACAATATATTTTACATATGTTGATCTTAAGAAAAACACATGATTACTTAGGGCAGGCTAAAGTAGTAGAGCATGGACCATCAGTTTTAGAAACTCTATTGGGTTCTTTTGTAATCACTTCAATTCAAAAGTAGTATCTTTCGAACAACTCTGTTCTTGAAATATAATATATAGTGGCCTTATGATCTAATAGTAATAGATGTGAATAGAGAGAGATAGTAGCTGAAAAACTGCTATAACTGTGGAAAATTGGCTATATAGTCTATTAGTGCAAAAGTAGAAGGTATATAAGAGAACTGACATAAGAGAAGATGTAAAAAGACAACAGAAGCCAGTAGTCCCTCAACTGGTCTTTTAAAACAATATACCTAGGAGTATGAATAATATTGACAATTTGATAGCTAGTACATATAAGAAAAAGAATATGAGGTATATACTATGATCTCTAAGAGAAATCTGGCTCAATATTAGGCTGGAAAAGATGGACATTCATGAAGAGGTAGTAGTGAGAGTACTGCTGGATAGCAAAGAAACAAGATTGTTTATAAACTAGAGGTTTGCAGAAGATTAGGACTTTAAAATGAGAAAACTGGTGAAGGTATATAATATGGATGAAATGGACAATGTTAGCGAGTCTGTGACCCATGAGGTAGAAGCCAACATATACTTTAAGAGGCATATAAAATGTGTACAAATGAGTATATGTAACTTAGGAAGGACAGATATAATCCTAGAAATATCCTAGTTAGTAATACACAACCCAGAGATTAACTGGAGAACTAGAAAAATAAAATTGTCAAGGTATCTACTACTATGTGGCAAATTCACAAAGGTACTCAAGAAAACTAAAAAATACAAGAAATAATAAAAGTAAAAGTATAAGATAAAAAGAACCTGAGATAAGCAATAGAAAGGAAAAGAAATGCAGAAAAACTAATAGTGAAAGAAGAGAGAAAAGTGGAGGATATGATATCTAAAAGTTCCATAAATTTCTAAAGGTGTTTAGAAAGAAGAAGCTGAAGAAGATTTCTATAAGAAAACTCTGGAACTATGTGATAGACCTCAAACTAGATGTCATGCCAAAAAAGAAAAAGATATATCTATTGTCTTGATCCAAACAGAAGCAGGAAAGTTCTGAAAGAATTAGTTGAGAAAATAATACATTTGTCTTTTAAAGTTTCTCCAAAAATCACTAGCATTCTCTGTATGAAAAAAGAATGGGAAGCAAAGAATTATAGGATTACCATTATGTAAATAGTTGTACTATAAAAATAATTATCCTGTTTCTTTAATATTGGACCTGATATATATTATAGATAGCAAGCATTTCTTCTCTCTCTTTAACCACCATCTTACATGGTAGTATCTATTAGAGATATTGGAAATAAATATTCTTTTATTTCAACTTTTCATACTACAACTTCAAGCATGGGTCAAACTGACAATACAGATATGGTTATCAATCTAGTTGATGATCTTTTCAAGAACATCTGTGACAATTTTGATAAGATGAGAGGTCATTCTTTAGCATCTAGCATACACTGTCCTAAGGCTCCATCTTTGTCCTCAAGTGAATGTGATGAGGATAATGTGATTAGAGTCCAAAGAGAAAGTGACAAAATGGTCAATGATGACCTTGTCATTCCATCTAACAGCCCACAGCTGGAATATGCAACTCCTAAGAGTCAGGGCAATCAAGTCAGCAAGGTGGCTGACCTGACTTCAAACACAAGGCAGTAACATGTAGAAAATGTTGGCTGTCAAGTTTACAAAAGGTGGACTTAGTTTTATCTATTTTACTTTTCATTTTCATTTTCCTTTTGCTTTGTTTTATTTTATTTCCTATTTTTAGAACAACTAGGGTTAGGGTTGATTGGTCACGCTGTCACATCAGTCACAACCTGATGGCATAGTCACAATACAGATTACGAGACTTGGGAGAATTTAGTAGAAGATTTGAGAACAGATGACGTCATAAAACATGGACACCACATGTTGGCCTCATGAACTACACATGGTTGTTTAGGGTAGGGTGCACAGTAGCTAGCACAGACCATCTGTAGGGCTATATAAGGTAGACTAGTTTGTAGAAGAGTTCTCTATCGAGTTCTCTTGTGTTACTCAATACAAGAGTTGTTCTATTGCTTAAACCCTTGAGCTTTAGTTCATAACATTGGCCCTGCCCTCAACAACAACTTAACTGATGACAGCAACATGTTTAATATGCAGCTGAACTACGACATCAACCAGACTCTAGACTCAGAGTCCTGGGATGGCAACTTCCAAGCTATTTTGCTTTGTGGATCGATAAAGAATTTGGCATCCAATATCAAGAACATTAAGAATTTTCTCAACAGAATGAGAAAGTACATTCTGAGCAAATCAATCAAAGGCAACAAGGCCAACAATATTAAAGATCTCGAAGGTGTTAGCAAGGCGGCTTGGGGATTTATTTTATTCCTCTACAAAGTATATTAGGATTGTTGTTGTAGCAACCACTAGACACAAAGTCCAATAGCTACATAAGCAAGTAAAGCTCTTAGTAGGCAATCAAGTGGAGAAAATCACAAGAGAACTCGATAAGGAGTCTCTGCTAAATTAGAGTCCTTTATATATAAAACATGTTTGGTCTGTGCTACCAATAATTAAGCCTGCCCTATTGTCCATACTACAATCTCATGTCCACCTCATTCCTTACTCAAGACCACCATGTTCTATATATGTGCCCTGACATCATCTTTCAAATCCTTCTACCATATTCTAGGCCTATGACGTCACATCATGTGACCTGTCATGTGACTATAGTGTCACATGCCTCTTCATTGTCCAAAAGAAATATATATTTAAAAAAAATCAATATAAAATCAGAAAAATAAAAGAAAATAAAAATAAAATAGTTAGTGTTCAAGCATCCCATAATAATAGTCTGGTCATGGACAATACTAATATTTTGTTCAGAAACAAATTTAAATCCAAGTTAAGTCCTCAGGTCAGCAAAGCACCATCCAATAGCAAAGGTAAAAATTCAGTCAAACCTTCTTACATCTCTACTCTCCATCCTCTTATCCTAGCTAAGTCACTAAAGGAGGTAAATAAAATCTCCAAGTTTTTTAAGAAAAACCCCATCTCTGTACAAAAGAAATCCTATGCCCAAGCATTATCGAACTCTAATGGATCAAATGTAGCTAAAGATATACTGAAAATCAAGAAAGCATTACCAAGCCTTCAAAACAAAAAAAATCAAAAGATCATCAGTGGCAATAGCAAACCCAAACTGTAGTTCAATACGACTACCAAGAGACTCTCACATAAACAAGTCATAGTCCCTATGAGCATCGACAATGTGAATAACTTTATCAAGGATTCTAGCACTCATGTTGTTAATATCAACAGATCACTCAAAAGCAATAAGTCAGACATAATGGTCAATTTCATTTGTAGTGATAACAAAGATATAGTTATTTCTACCAACAATGTTGCTAGTCCTTCAGATCTACAAGTGATTGAAAAATATGTCAAGAGCTTCCTTTGTGTTGAAGCTGAACACATTGATTCCCCAAGACTCCCTCAGTCAAAGTTATATCTTAAGATTATCAGCATTCCATATCTATCCAAACAATCTAACTCCCACATTTCCTCAGACAATATGGAAAAGATTCTGAAGAACAACCACATCTTCAACAATATCATCTTGGTCTCCAAACCAAGAATCATCAAGGTGTCCCCCAAATCAGACATGTTTATCATCTGGATCGATATCTGGGATATACAAAGTAGAACCAAAGCTAAGAGTCTTATCAACAGGAAGTTCAATATTGGTAGCTCTATCACCACAATTCATGGTACAAACATGAACCCTGGAGTGCCACAGTGTAAAAACTGTTGGAAATGGGGTCATATGTCAGGTGTGTGCAGAATCCAAGGGTCTAAATATGTCAAGTGTAATAGCCCCCACCAATCTATTCATCACTATCAATTTGCATGGTGCTGCAAAGCTAACAATAAGACTAACCCATCTAGGCTCAAAACCAAGAAAGAAGAATCTTGCCCCCACTCCTTCAAATGCTCTAACTGCAAGAGCGAACACCAAGTGGACTCAACTGATTGTCTGTTCTAGAAGCACAGATTTAACAAGAAATAGTATACTAAAGAATATGCTAAACTTCAAGAAAATCAAAAACAATCAATTCGTTCATCTGTAAATGGTAACAAAGCATGATTTTTAACAATATCAAAATCTTTTCACAGAATGTTCAGAAAAACAGTCTCATCATGAACACTATTCTTGAAGTCAAAGCAAATTTCAACATTGTTTTCATTCAAGAACTGTCTTGGTCCACCATTCACTCTATTCCTAGCTCTAGAAACTGTGAAGAAGAATTCTTGGTTGGTATCATTAACCACCCCAACTGGCTAACTTTTGCTAGATCCTCTGAAGCTAAGAATGACTATTTGAGGGTTATCATTTATGTCAATATTAGACTCTCCTCTCTTTGTTTTTCACATTGCAAAGATGTTATTAAACATAGGGACATTCTTCTAATTTCATTCTTCAACAATAACAATATTTTTTGGTTAATGAATGTTTATCCCAACTCTTCACATTCAGCTTTGAAATATCTCAAGGATACTAAAGTTTGTATTTGGAATCTTCTAATTATGACTGGGGACTTTAATATTCATGATAGTTTATGGAATCTCTCATTCTCTCATTACTCCTCTATTAGTGATGATCTTATCATTATCACTGACTCTTTTGATTTAGAACTGTCAATTCCTACTAACTAAGTCCTAACTAGGTACTCTGACAATATGAATGACTCAAATTTGGTCATAGATCTCATGTTCCTTCATAGTGGTTCAAGTGAATTAGACAACCACTCAATCCATCCTAACTGGCACCTCATGTTGGATCATGTCCCCCTAACCATCTCTATTCCAATTGTTGAGGAAAGTATCACCTCAACTAAGCACTCAATCATCAAAGATAGTGAAGAAGAGTTATCTTTTATCAAGGATGTCATCACATCTATTAGAAACCTCAATATGTCCAACTTGTTGAGTGTATCTAGTCTGGACAATGCTGTCAACGAGTTTGCTAATGCAGTAGAAAGTGCTTGGGTAAAGAACTCAAAAGTCGTCAATATCACAAAATACTCCAAGAGTTGGTAGGACAAATATTGTAGCAGAGACCTGGAAAAGTATAGGTCTTCAAAAAGTCTAGAGGGTTGAAAGACCTTCCAAAGAACTGTCAAGAACATGAAACAATTATTCTTTGACATAAAAATCTAGGAGATAGTCAATAAAAAGCAGGGCCCTTGGGAACTCATGAACTGGGTCAACAAGCGCAAATTACCAGCCATCAAGGTGATCAAGTACAATGATCAGCTATGCTTAGAAATTAATGAGCTTTGGCATGCTTCACATTTGTCCTTTAATATGGCCCAACATTGCTACATAAATGAGGATATTCTCAATGAAATTGTGCAGTCCTTGAAATCTATCTGGGATTCATTCTTGGAAGAAATTTTCACCAGTACTATCACCAAGTGCAATAATTCATCTACTTCTGGCCCTGACAAATTATCATGGAGATACCTCAAGCACATACTCAAGAACAAGTTGTGCTTGAAGAGCATAATCAAAATTGCTAATGCTTGCATAAACATTGGTTACTAGCTGACTCATTTCAAGACTTCGACAACTATCATAATCCCAAAACCCAACAAATCATCTTATGATTCACCCAAGTCTTTTAGACCTATTGTCCTGCTAAACATGTTGGGCAAATTAATCAAAAAAGTCATTGGTGATAGGCTCCAATTTCTTGCAATTTCTAACAACTTCATCCACTAGAGTCAACTTGGAGGGCTCAAGCTCAAGTCCACTGCTAACACCAGCATTGCTCTAACTCACTTTATTTGTATGGGGTGGGTAAAGAATCTTTCAACTAGTACCCTCATGTTCAACATTGCCCAATTCTTCCCCTTGCTCAACCACCACCTACTTACCCTTATTCCTAGGAAAGCAGATTTTGACTCACATGTTATTAAATTCTTTTCAAATTATCTTGTTGGTAGGAAGATACAATATTTTTGGAATAGTTTTTCTTCTCTATACTTTAATGTTGATATTGGAGTGGGTCAGGGCTTGGCTCTCTCCTCTATCCTTTCAGCTCTATATCTTGTACCTTTTCTTCACATTTTAGAAAACCAATTAAAAAATCTTAATATCCTAGTTTCTATTTTATCTTTTGTAGACGATGGACTCCTTGTTGCTCAGAGTAAGTCCTTTCATTTCTCCAACTCCCTTCTTTTTTATAGCTACAACATTATTTCTAACCTCTTTTTGAAATTTGGTCTCCTGGTTGAACATTCAAAAACTGAAGTCTTTTATTTCACAAGGTCACATGGTAATTTTAACCCCCCTCTTCTCAACCTTTCTTCTATTGGCAGCTCTATTCCTTGCCCTAAAGAATCCTGGAAATATCTAGGTTTTATCTTTGACAGAAAGCTCACATTCCATCAACACATCAATTTTTATTCCAACAAGGTGATTTCAACCATCAAGTGTATGAAAATCCTAGGAAATTCTATCAAAGGTTTGAACTCTCACCAAAAATACCTCCTCTATAGAAGCTGCATTCTCCCTATTGTTCTTTATGGGTTTCAACTATAGCATTACAATAGAGCCCCTCTATCTTACCTATTGAAGATGTTGGGTAAAATGCAGAGAAGAGCCACTATCTGGATATTAGAGGTATTCAAAATGTCCCCATTGTTTGGCATCCAAGCCATTGCTTGTTGTAGCAACCACTCACTGGAACGGCACTTGTAGTTTGCTTACTTCAGCAAAGCTCTTAGTTAGCTATCTAGTAGTGGGATTACAAGAGAACTCGACAAGGCGCCCTCACTATATTATCCACTATATATATACATAGCTCCTGGTCCGTGTTACAACAATATTTATCCAGCCCTTAAGTCCATGCCGCTACCTCATGTCCTGTGTTTTCCTTAAGGCTACCATGCTTCCTACATGTGCTCTGACGTCATACCTTTAATCTCCACTGTACATGTGCACACCATGTGTACACCATGAGGAACTCTTGTCCCTTGACGTCATCCCAAACCCTAACTTCTTCTAGACTCTTCCCGATCCTTTTAGACCCTAAGTCCTTCCAGACTGTTCTAGCCTCTGTCACATGACTTCCAGGTCATGTGCTCTCCATCCGTTGTAGACTAATAATTACTACTGTCCTATATCTGTCCTAACCCTAACCCTACCTAAAGTCTGTCCACACTCTCGTC
>Ga0157364_1002102_pt1 | contig 18068 bp, 11 predicted proteins | sample AttsexASBM2_FD_111476 | JGI IMG/M metagenome (GOLD analysis project Ga0157364, IMG submission 111476) | Fungus gardens microbial communities from leaf cutter ant in Ribeirão Preto, State of São Paulo, Brazil - Atta sexdens ASBM2 | ecosystem: Host-associated > Fungi > Mycelium > Unclassified ...
CTCATTGTTTCCTCTTTCCTTTCACATGTTCCTGTAGTCGTGTATGCCTCACTGTCGGTCTACTTACTTGTATATATAGCATAGCTAGATACCTGTATCTGTATGCTTTACCACTTGCTATATATCCCTTAAACTCCTCTCAAGTCTTTGCCTTAGTTGCAACCTGAGCTCTAGCTTAAGGTCATTACATTTGGTAAAGCATCGACAAGCTCACCTTGCAAGAGAGGTATAGTAGGACAAACCTACAGACGAAACGAGACAGCGTTATCTGTCGGAAGACAAAACATGTGTAGCAGTAGCTACGAGGAACCAAGACGAGTTCAAGAAGAACAAACAAGATAGAGGCACTATCAGAACGACTAGGATCCTTACAGATCACAGAAGAAGCCTCAGACGAGTATGAACAGACAACCACAGAAGAAATGTCAGTAGCACCAGCACCAATAGCTGTAGCAAACAGCGAGAACGTCCAGGCAGGAGTGCCAAAGAATATGGTCTCAGACCCAGGATGGTTTGATGGTGACCAAACGAAATTCGAAGACTGGTGGAGGACATATCACCAAGGATTGTAAAGGAAAGTAGACAATGAAGAAACGTAAGATACAAGAAGAAGAATCAGATGAAGAAGACAAGAATGACAAGAAGCAGGGTTTTGGAGACGATCTCGAGTAGGTACGGTACAAGAGATCAAACATGTAAACTCCTCTGAAAAATATATTATTCCAAATCACAGAGCAAGCAGTGGAAAAAAGGAGTTAAACGTGCAAGTGGACATCAAAACAAAAAAACGGGAAAAAAGTAAAAGTGAAGGCCCTAGTGGACTTAGGATGCACCCACACAGGAATAGATGAGCAACTGGTCAAAGAGAAGAGAATCCAAACGAAAGCAATCGACTTCTTTTTTGAAGTATTCAACACAGATGGAACCAAGAATGGAGAAGTGACCAAGGTGACGCCTCTGGAAGTAGAAATCAACAGACACAAAGAAACACTGGAAGCTGCGGTAACAGACTTAAACAGAACGGATATGTTTTTGGGACATGACTGGCTGGTTAAACATAACCCAGAAGTCAATTGGAAGAACGGGACCATCAATTTCACAAGGTGTCTAGGCAATTGTACAATGAAACACGAAGACATTCAGTTTAAAGCCAGAAGGAACAAGACAATGGAAATAACAACTACGGACAAAAAAGACAAGGACAACGGTGAGATTGGAAAGGAACCGGATAAAACAAATCCAGAAGATCTACCAGATTATATTTGACCTTTTACACATCTGTTCAATAAGAAGAAATTTGAGAAATTACCGGAAAGACGAGAATGGGACCACGAGATAAACTTAACGGAAGAAGCACCGAAAGAATTCAACACCAAAGCCTATGCGATGATGCTAAAAGAAGAAGAAGCGTTAAATCAATGGCTGGATAAACAACTTAAAGCAGGACTCATTGTAGAGTCAAAGTCAAGATATGCGGCACCCTGTTTTTATATCCCGAAAAAAGACGGTTCACTACGACTAGTTCAAGATTACAGAAAGTTGAATCAAGTCACGATAAAGGATAAAACACTGCTACCACTAATTGGAGAAGTAATCGACAAGCTCAAGGAGGCAAAATACTTCAACAAACTGGACTTAATCTGGGGATACAACAATGTATGAATTAAAGAAGGGGACGAATGGAAGGCCACATTTTTAACCAACAAAGGATTATTTGAACTGCAAGTAATGTGTTTCGGACTATGCAACTCGCCGGGGACATTTCAATGGATGATGAACAGCATTTTTCGAGAACTATTGCACGAAGGAGTACTAGCCAACTATATGGACGACTTCGTCATCCCAGCAAGAACAATGGAAGAGCTAGAGGAAAGGACAATCAGGTTCTTAAAGATAGCGGAGAAGCACAATTTGTGTTTCAAATGGTCTAAATGTGACTTCAACATGGAGGAAATCCCAATCCTAGGGGTTATTGTGGGCAAAAGACAGATCAAAATGGAACAAGAGAAGATCAAAGTGGTGAAGGAATGGAAAACACCCATAAAAATAAAAGATGTGGAGAGTTTCCTGGGCTTTGAAAATTTCTACAGACGCTTCATCCAAAACTTCAGCCATATCGCCAAACCACTGAATGAGTTGAAGGGCAAGAAGGAATGGAAATGGGAAGAAGAACATTAGAAGGCATTTGAAGAACTCAAGGAAAAGATCACAAGTCAACCAGTATTAGCGTTGTCAAAAAGAGAAGGAAAATTCAGGGTAGAAACGGACGTGTCAGGACATGCCATTGGAGGAGTACTTTCCCAAGAGCAAGAAGGAAAATGGAAACCCATTGCATTCTTATCAAGGACGATGCAACCAGCAGAATGGAACTACGAGATCTACAACAAGGAATTATTGGCAATTATAGAAGCCCTGTCCAAATGGCGACAATATTTGCTGGACACAGCGGAGACATTTGAAATATGGACGGATCACGAGAACCTGAAGTACTTTCAAGAACCCCACAAGTTAAATGGACGACAGGCCAGATAGTACTTAAAGTTGCAAGATTACGACTTTATCCTACGACATATTCCAGGGAAAACAAATACAAAAGCGGATATTCTATCAAGGAAAGATCAGGTTGATACAAAAGAGGATAACAAAGACGTTCAACTGCTAAAAGACGAAATGTGGTCAAGAAAAAGTGTGGGCAAAATCCAGATATTCGACAACAGGAAAGTGATGGAAGAAATGGATATAATCAAAAAGATCAAGAAGAACAGAACCAGAGAGAAGGAAATTGTACAGGCATTACAAAAGGAAAATGGATTAGCATGGGAAGAAGATGAAGTGGTGTATATGGAAGGAAGGATATATGTACCAAATAACAAGGACATCAAGGAGGAAATTCTGAAAGAACATCACAATCCAGCAGACATCGGACATCCAGGACGATATAGGATGTAAGAACTAATCAAGAGGACATATTGGTGGCCAGGACTTAAAGAAGACATCAAGAAATATGTTCAAGGATGCGTCAAGTGTCAACAGAACAAGGTGCAACATCAGAAAAAAACAGGCGAACTCTATCCATTGGAAATTCCAGAAGGACCATGGCAAGACATCAGTATCAACATGATAGGTCCATTACCAAGATCGAACGAAATGGATGCCATACTAGTAATTGTGGATCGTTTCACAAAAATGATCAGACTAAAGGCGACGACGACAAATATATCGTCAGAAGGAGTTGCCAAGATCTACAGAGATGAAATATGGAAGATACATGGAATACCCAAGACGATTCTTAGTGACCGCGGCCCGCAATTTGCATCGAGATTTATGGAAAATTTTACTAGAATACTGGAAACCAAGAGGAAACTGTCTACAGCATATTACCCTCAGACTGACAGACAGACAGAAAGAATCAACCAGGAAGTAGGGACGTTCTTATGACACTATGTCAATTATCAGCAGGATGACTGGACAGAATGGTTAGCTGCTGTGGAATTCACTTACAATGACAAGAAACACGCAACAACAGGGAAAACACCATTCAAACTAAATTTTGGAAGACACCCTTGGAAAGGGGACCTCATGGTACAAATGGAGTTGCCACGAGTAGAGGAATTCGCAAAGAAGTTACAGGAAAGCTGGAAGCATGTGACACAAGCAATGGAAGAAAGCCAAAAGAGCATGAAGAAATAGTTCCACAAAAGAAGAAGGAATCCTCAAGGTCTAAAGGTCAGAGAACATGTGTGGCTGGAGAACAAAAATATCCAGTCAAATTGACCCTCAAAGAAGTTGGACAATAAAAGATACGGACCTTTTAGAATCATAAAGGACATTGGCTTAGGAGTGTTTCAACTGGAGCTTCCGGAAAGCTGGATGATTCATAATGTCTTCAACAAAGACCTTCTGATACAATATGTGGAGCCGAAGTTCAAAGGACAACACAAGGAACCAGCACCACCACCAACAATTATTAATGAAGAAGAAGAATATGAAGTGGAAGAAGTACAGAAGCACAGGAAACAAGAACAGGGAACACAGTACTTGGTGCACTGGAAAGGATACGGAGACGAACATGATCAATGGATAGCAGAAACGAGGTTGCCACATGCAAAACAGGCAGTTGAAGACTACTAGACAAAGCATTCGAGGTGAATCCTATAAAGAGAGGGGGTAAAATTCCACTTAGACAACTCAAGAAGTCACTCGAAACCCTAGCAATCCCGGAAAATGTCTTTCAACAACAACAACTACACTACAGCACCCACTTCTCCCAATCCCTACATTTCCAGGAAAATCAACAACATGGATCAAGCACTAGTTATGAAAAGAGAAAGAGAAGACTGGACGAGGTTATATCATAAGACGCTGAAAGGGTTGGAGATGATGATCAACATACAGAGAATGGCAAAGGATATAAAGAAACTGGCAGAGGTTAGGGTTAGGGTGGGGGAAGCAACTTTGCAAGCGAAGCGAGTAAAGTTGCGACGAAGCTGGCACAACAGTTGAGGGATTTCCCCTCAACCACCGTTTCGTCTTTTATAGACTCATCAGGTGCCTTTAGCATACATGCCAAAACATGTCGAAAATAGCACCATCATTTCGAGGTGATAATGCTATTGGCAGCAGATAAGCTGCCGCATGGCTGATTACCAAGAAGATAGCAAAAATAGCTATTTCTTCTCATACTATAAAAGACTTATCGCTGATTGGTTACCGACTGATCAGTAATCTAAAAATGGCGACCAGCTATTTTTAGCACAACAATATTACACATCGCTCTTAGTAAGCTGCTTTCCCACCCTAGGCCAAGAACAATGACAACCATCACAGGATAGGAAAGGGAAATCATTCCCACGCCTGCTTACAAATTGATCGCATCATCTCGGGAAGGTCAACTGTTTGGAGTTTACGTAATCGTCTCTATAGAGTTGCTTAGTCATGACGCACTAAGCAGTGGTACTTACCTAAGCAAGTTTCCCACGCACAGACCTGTAGTCATGTGATATCTCTCCTTCCTCACTACGAGTTTGCTCAGTGCCCATAGGGTTACAGTTAGGGTTAGGGGAGTGCATATGGTTAGTATGTCACATGTGCATGGTAAAATAAGTACTTACCGCTAAAGGTAATCAGTTCGATGTCCGATATTAGTTTTGGACTTTGAAATCGGACGAACTTGCAAATGTTGTTAGCGAGACTATAGGTATTAGTTATTCGTATTGAAGACAAAAGAGCAGTGGGCACAAAAAGCTTTCCACCGGGATACAGGGACAAGTGGTAATTCAGACGATCAGTTAACAGTGGCAACCGTGTCCCTCCTCACTATCAACCACCCTGTCATCTTTACTCAATGTACCCGGGCACCCTTATGGGCGCCCTGGGCTCTCTTGTTTCTTTACGAATAGCCCACCAATCAAGTGTGGAAGGCTGTTGCACTTCCATTTGTTTAACCACTTGATGATCTCTATTTTCCAGAACGACCCGTCTCCAGAGAGCAGTCAGATCGATAAGCTGTCGAGTTCTTTTCTTAGCGACTAGAACTCGCCGATCTAGAAGACCGAGTTTGTCCAACCTCAAGTACTGACCATATAGCCCCTCTCCTATCCAATCATTGGCAAACCGAAGTCTTTGACCTCGATCCACTGACTGAATTAGAGAAGAGCGTGCCAGCTTGGGTCGAATTTCAGCAATACTGGGGTGTAAGTCCACAGGTTTATTGCCAAAGGATAGGGTCCGCAAGGCCTCCATCCACCCAGTCTTCATATGTTCTGCTAACAACTGAACGTTGAAGAAATCCCAGGATATGTTATATTCGCTTTTGAGTACAAGTACGTCTGCTTTCGTCTGCTCATTGTTACTAAGACGAGCATCCCAGCGTACAGAGTAGTTTTCTCGAAGCCAAGAAGCGATTAACATAGGGGGGTAACCTCGCGCTATATAGATATCTGCTACTTCTCTACAAGCACTCACGTATGTATCATACTGTGAGCTAAGTGTGGCTACCCGACTCAATTCGCTCAAAAAGGTCCCTTTCTTCACGTAGATAGGGTGAGCTGAGATCCAGGGAATACGTTCAAAGTGGTTCAGCGGCTTTCTGTAAGGACGCCATTGTAGCGTCTTGTCCTTGTCAAAGAACAACATCATATCCAGAAAGGTCATGTAACTGTCTGAAGCTGACCACTCTATAGTGCAGTTATCGAATACGATTAAGTTCTCTAAGAGGCGTTTCGCACTCAACTCGTCTTTAGCGTAGACAAGACCGAGACAATCATCGATATACCTTCCATAGAAAGGTACGTCAGGATGCAAATGAATATTCGCTCTATCTTCAAAGAAGCAGCCATACAGATTTGCAAGATCTGGACTTGAGGCTACTCCCATTGCAAGTCCTCGGACTTGTTGATAGATTTTCCCGTCAAACTGACACATGAGGTTATCGTTGGCGATGGAAAGGGCCTCCCTAAACATGCGAATGTCATTGACATTGCGAGGTACCCAATCAAGATCAAATTCTTCGCCAAAAGAGCCGTAGTATTCAATAAGGTAATCAGAAGCAATCTGATGTGCTTTTTGGACGTCTACATTAGGGTAGAACGCTACTACATCTCCTGAGACAAAGTACAATCTTTTCATCTCTCCGTCGTCAAACTTCACCGGAGATAATGATTTTAAGCTATGTAGTTTAAGGGCCAAGTCTTTGGATCCATGAATGATCCCTTGTTTCGTTTTCACGATCCCTTTTAACATTTTGGACACAAACTTTCCTGCAGGTCCTTGGACTACAGAGTGACATGGTAGAATTGGTCTTGCAGATACTGGCATCTTGTGGATTTTAGGAATCACATAGAACTTAGGGAGTTTCCGTAGATTCTCATCAAACGGATCCAATATCTGACTCTGAAAAAAGTCCGAAAGTTGTGTAGAAGTGCCATAGCGAACACTGTTTTCTGCGAGTTCAGCGAGTTCTCGTACTGCCTTAATCTTATTTCTTAATAATACTACAGCTGTATCATAAGAGATGCACTCATAGTCTATAGGAGACGAGAGGAGGCAAGTTGTTTTATCAATGATCCAGGTCCTTGGAGCGACTGCGCAACCTAGGTTTTTATCAGTGACTAACACGACTAACTGGTGCTGTGTCAAATAGTCACGAATTTGGCGGATAGGAGGAGCGACGAAAGGACTATTGTAGAGTCCTCCAGTCTTGAATTCTCGAGGCATATTAGAGACCATGTGCAAGATGGCCCTGGCCCCTTCGAGAATACCAAATTCAAAAGCTCGGTCTAGCTGTTGACAAGCCCTCTGCCGAGGTCTTTTAACAGCATAGTCTGGATCATAATCAGGGAGCTGTCCTTTTATCGGTACCAGATCAGGTTTTCTGGCCTTAAAAAATACGGAATATCTGAGATGATCCACGAAATCGTCCCAAGATTTACTGATAAGATCAGTATCGTACTTAGTGGGCATCATATATTTGAGCCCAGCCGACAAATGGAGACTTAAGTCATGAGGCAAATCACAATCTATTGTATGTATTGTAGCATGGTAACGCATAGATTCTAAAACTACAATAGAAATCTGTGCTACAATAATAGACATGGCCTGTGGCAAAGGAACCGTGAGTAGCGAGTCAGGATAAGTATAATGATTATCATACTTGAAGGAGGTCATATCGACACTTGGTGCTGAGCTACAGTATCTATCTGCTACTGAGCTTTCCCCTTCCCTTTGCGATTTGTATTCTTCGATCCCCCTCCTTGGTCGTTTCGCTAACCATTCCCTGGAGTCTTGGGACCGCCACCCCTCTTCCCCCGCTTGTTGGGCTTCTTGCTGCCGCCTCCGTTTCCAGTGACGGCCGCTTTTGGGCCCCGAGAAGTCATTGCTTTGGGTGGATTTTTCTGTCGCAGAAATAATGTGGGTAAGAAAATGTTTGTTATAGTCTGTGGGAAGACTCACTTTCTTGCCCTTCTGGGCAGTGTTGAGGACTTTCTTAACTTCCGCTGCTACCCTCTTGTCCACAAGCGATTGTATGGACTGTGAGGTGATGTGTTCATCCACATCAGCGAAGGTCTTCTCCTTCAACTTCCTCTTTTTCTCATTCTTCAGCGCCTCAGCGCTCATGTTATTGTCAACGAATTGCATAGCACGATGGAAGATATGAGGGAGGTCCTCTAGGACCTCCTTGAATTCGCCGGAGAGGGCAACGTCGGCTACCCACCCTCTGAACACTGGGCGCCCATGACTAGAGTCGGTGGGCGGGCCCCAGGATGGCACCTTTGCGTCTTTAAATACCAGGTCAAACTTTTCCTGGAGACGCGCGACCAGGGAGGTATAAAATTGGGTGTCCTTGTACCGGTTGGACTCCCCATCCTCCATGATCTCCGTGTCCTCAACATGGAGGTGACATGCTTCTGCCAGCCAAGCGCGCTCTTGCCTCTTGCGCTTGATGGCAGTATCGAGACAAGAGGCTGCGAAAGCCTTGAGCGCATCAGCGAAGGGTTTGTCAGACCCTTGCTCAGCTTTGGCAGAAATAAAACCTTTAACCATCTGATAGGTGGGGGGCTTTACGTTCAACCACGAGGGTGTGGTCCCGGCCCTTTTGTGGTTCTCAAGCCCCGTGAGCTGAGAAACCATGCCAGCGTGTTGCTGGCAGGCTTTCTGTGCCGCCCTTAAGGCGTCGGACAGGATATCCCTGTAAGGGGACGGGACCATACAGACTAGGTCCAGCACACTGCCAGCAGCCATAATCGGCACTCGGCGGGCGAACCTGACTGAGGAATCCCCTATCGAACGGAAGGTTTTACCTCCATCGACCACGGTGGCGTGCTCCATCAGGCGAGTGATGGAGGGCACCAGACCGGCTTGGGGAGAGCCCGCGCATACAAAGGGGGATGAGCCCCTAAGAGCAGCAGGGCGAGACGAAGCAGAGCCAGCATTCAAGGAGGCATGCATTTGGATTTTACCCAGTCTTTTGAGTGGGTACAGGATTCCATAGTTACCGTACGCAGTCCTCGCAGGGTCACTGGGGACGCCCCCAGACTGGGAACTCAAGGGTGTCAAGGGTGTGATGACCAGGACAGCCTGGCGCACCTCCTCATTGTCCTCATTGAGTCCATGAAAGGGGTACTAACCGCTCACATACAGGGCCGATCAGACAGGGTTATACCCTGCCATGTACCACAGCAGCGCTTGCTAACAACGTAAAGTCCAGCAAACCTCTTCTATAAAGAAAAGGGAAACAGCTAAAATAAGGGTGTGAAGGTCTGACAGCCAAGCGCAACTCCTTCTTAAAAGAGCTTATTAATTACACTTTCGTCAGCTCCAACATCAGTGAAGACTGAACTGGTATTCCGTTTATATACGGCGGTAGACTTCGGGCAACAAGACAAACCCCAGGTCAAGTTGTTTAGATACTACCCGTAGCTTTCGCTACTATAAAGACTATATCTTAAGAGGCTGAGTGCGAATCAGCCCCCAACTGCTGTTTAGTCGTTGAACCTTCTCCAAGCAAGCATTAGAGCTCTTAAGTACTTGGAGCTTGGCTGCAGGTTACCCATTTGGCCTTACAACCAATCTCAACAGATTTTTACCATACCCGGTAGCTGCTGGTGCCAACCTCTATGTTGCCATGAGGGGGCGGTACTGTGAGCTTTAGGGAGTTCCCGAACAGTTTGACAGTTTTGCCATCTGGGTGATGACCTGCCCAGGGGCTACTACCAACACCGAAGTGCGGAGTCCTGGACAAGCCCCAGTGGAGACGGTTCCTGATGTAGCATAGCGCGCTGCTACTGCTCAGCTGCGAAAAGACCTGGGGCTCTGCAACCCTAGATCTGGTACTAACCCCTGAGGGGGGTACCCGCGCTTTGAGCACCGTTCCTTTGAGGACGCACCAGTGTTTGAAGACATGATAGATGGCTGAGAGTACAGAGTAACTATGGCTATCGCTAAAGAGTTAGGGTGGGAGGAGCAACTTTGCGAGCGAAGCGAGTAAAGTTGCGCGTGCTCGAGGGTATTTGCTGTTACCCGAAGGTGAGCGGCTAGGCAGAGCCCTCTATTCCTACTCATATGGATGTAGCGGGCTAATACCCTATGAAGTGACTCCTTTACCAAGGGAGTGCTACACCGGAGTCCCCAGGGGGTCCACAGGTTCATTTCCGGCAGAGATCATACCGACCTCTCTTTTGTTAACTCTTCTTTACCAAGGGAGAGACTGGGTCACCCGCTTTTTAAGTAGGGTCAGCGTTCAGGCCAGGGAAGCTACACGACTCCCGTGGGTTTAGCCACCGACTGTTGGTTTCCCGACTCCCTAGACTATATCTTAAGGCCGAATGTCAGCCCCATCTCCGTCTAGTCGTTGAACCTAATAATCCAGAGAAGTAGCTCTGGACCTTGGCTGCTGATTGCCCATTCAGACTTTTGTCTAATCTCACAGGATTGTCACCATTCACACCGTGCTTGGTGGAGGTCAGCCTGTTGCCAGGACGTGACTTGGTACCTGGAGCTTTAGGGTATCCCAGCAATTTGGAGATGTCGCCGGTCGTGTCTGACTAGCCATGGGGCACATCCTCTGTTAGAGGCCCATGACTTTTGCCAATAAGCTGCTACCTAATGTCTATGTACCATTGAAGAACCCTACCCCCCCGACTTACAATGCGTCGTTGTGTTCGTTAGACACTCAGCAATATGCGGTTATAGCACCTATAATTACCCACCTTGGTAAGTGTTGACTTACATCCTTTAGAAAGCAACGTCCTTCAGCAGGTGCTTTAAAGTGCAGCAAAACGGCTAGCCCTGTGCCAAGGGGCCTTAAGGGGAGGGGAGTTTGGTAGGAAGACATAGCTCTGACGAAGTCGGCATAACAGTTGGGGGAATATCCCCAACCACCATTTCGTCTTATATAGACTCGTCAGGTGCCATTGACATACATGCCAAAACATGTCGAAAATAGCACTATCATTCGAGGTGATAATGCTATTGGCGGCAGATATGCTGCCGCACGCCTGATTACTAAAAGATAGCATAAATAGCATCTTTTCACACACTATATAATGAAATGGCAGTGATTGGCTACCGAGTGATCGGTAGTCTAAAAATAGTGACAAGCTATTTTTAGTTCACAACATATTACGCTTCGCTGAAAGCTACTTTCCCGCCCCAGGCTGAGAACAACTGTGACCATCACAGCTTAGGAAAGGGAAATCATTCCCACGTCTGTTTACAAATCGCCAGCTTCCTCTCAAGAGGGTTAGCTTATTTGGCTTACGTAATCGTTTCTATAGTGTTGCTTAGTAATGACGCACTAAGCAGCGGTACTTACCTAAGCAAGTTTCCCACGCACAGACCAGAGCAGTCATGTGATTCACCTCGCCCGTCCTGTACTAGGAACTCTATCGAGTTCTCTTGTGTTACTCAATACAAGAGTTGTTCTATTACCTCACTCTAAAGGTTTTAGTTCATAACAACTCACTTCCCACTCGGACTTTCTTGATCTGAAGTTGTGACCATGTGGCAGACAGACAGCGCAGCACATAAGCTGAAGCCAAGGTCGTTCCACAAGTCCGCTCACCTCTAAGTCCATTCCATGGACTTCCACCCCAGTGTGAACTGCACCTGACAATAGCAAGTACAAGTAATACATTCAAACAGCTGTTTTACTGGCTTGTTGTAAAGTGTAACCATGCCAACTCAAGGCCAGGTGTGTCCAGCATGCACCAATTATATATTAAAAATAACTACTTATAGCCCTAAAGAATTCCCAAGTCAATCACATATAAGGCTAAGGCTGGTAGTAGCTAGTAGCAAAGTAAGAAGATGATGACAATACAGGCATAAGGAAATAATACTTATGTAATCAATGACCACATCCATCAATTTATTATATAAGCTAGCTGTGTAATTAGCCTATTGAAAAAAAGTAAGACAAACACAGTATAAGTTATACTATAGTTTATCAACATCTCTTAGCTCTATAGTGGTTGTACATGGATGAATATTAATGCTTGAAATATACAGATTAGTAAGAATTTCCTTCATGACTGAAAACAAAAGAACAGTAAGTATAACATATAGAGTATGTAAGAAAGTATAACATACAAAGTATATAAGAAAGTATACATATACAAAAGCTTACTCACTACCACCTTATATAGCTCTATGCAAAGAATTACCCTATTATGAGATATTATCCATCTATTATTTCCATAACAAATATTAAATAGTAATTCATTCAATATACTTAGTAACTTTACTAAAACTGTTATAAATTATCTAGAACATGAATATGAAAGTACAAGCACCAACAGTGGTTGAGAACTCTTCTCATAGTCTTTGAGAGGCTTGATATTATAGTGTACTTGGACACTAATATTTTTCTTTTCTTTTATATATATTTTTCTTGATTTAATATTTCTTTTATTTTTATTTTCTTTAACAATAAAGAGTCATGTGACCACAGTCACATGACATGCTACATGATATGAAATTTTAAGCCTAGAATTTGGAAGAAAGAACTAGAAGAATAATGTTAGAGCATATATATATAGTATAGTATTCTTATAAAAGATATAAGATTAATATATGGTAGAAGTATGAACTACATATGGACATTAGGGCAGGGCTATTTATTGTTAGCACAAACTATGAAGACTTTGTATAAATAGTATAGAAATACATTAGAAATATCTTGTTGAGTTCTCTTGTAATCTCTACTTAATATCCTATTGAGAGATTTACTCATTGTGCTACTATCAGTCTTTATGATTAGTGGTTGCCACAACATTTGACTCATTATGATTGATAATTGTTGGACAAATAAACCCAATATGCAAGACCTGATACAAGTGCTGTATTCTGAAAGCCAATAGTAGAGTAAAGTTAGTGCAAATGATAAAATTGAGATCAAATAGAATGTATCTTGCTAAGCCAGACTCCAAGTGATGTTATACATATATATAGAAAAATTCTGTAGTCCAGATCTATAATGATAAAATTCTGTAGTCTACAATGAAAAAACATTTGTAGCCCATTTTTATAACAGAGAAATTCTGTGGTCTAAATCTATAATTAGGAAATTCTGTAGTCTAGAAAGCTGTGGTCTTCTTATTATATTGTTATATAAGCCCTACTCTAATATCTATATAAGTATACAATATGTATACTATAAGGTAAACATGCTATTAATATATATTTTGATGTCATCTTTCTAGCTCCTTCTCCTATATTCTAAACATATGACATCATGTCATGTCATATGTCATGTGACCACAGTCATGTGCCTTTTTATCATCCAAGGAAATAAAAGAAAAATAAAAGACAAGAAAATTATAAATTAAATCAAAGAAAATAGATAAAAAGAAAAGGAAATCAAAATAAAATATAAGAGTTCAAGCATACTATGATGGGGGAGAGATGGCATAGTAGAAGAGCCCCCCATTTATGTATATTATGCCTACCTCAAACTTACTTGAGATTATAGGTTCAATTCCTTAGTAGTCCTTTGTGTTGGGTAACTGCATAAAAAGGTTAGGGTATTAATACTCCATATATAATTCCTCCTGTAGGCATGAACTGCCATTGCGCCTCATGTAATAAATTGTTGACTTAAAAAAAAACATACTATGATGGTAATTATTCAGAGCAGAGATTATTTGAAAAGCAAGAAAGAAAGATAAGGTCAAGACATAAGAGTAGATAATCTAAGACTACCAGACAAATAATATTTCAAGGTCCCAGGAACAAGATTCTATTCTGCTGTTGGTAAAACTAAGTGAAGTTTGTAGAAATATATAGAGTTTCATAATCTTCAGAAGAATATAAGCATATATTACAGAGTCTAATATATTGAATACAACTGTCATATACCCATCTGACTACATTATAGATAATACCTCCCTAACATCCAATTCACTCAGAACATCTGTAAAAGAGAGTATCTTTCTTCTTAGTCTACTCATCCTCTTCTAGTATGGATCTATCTTGTTTCTTTCCATGTCCAATTATTCCATTACTGATCACATGGTTCTTTATGATCTTCATAGAACTCTAGACTTGATTTCTAAGAACCTTAGTATATCCAGAGTAATTACCTGTCTCCTTCAATTATTGGATAGTCTTAGTATCAGTATTTAAGATATGCAGATATTCTGTAGTTCCTTAGCTTGAAAATCAACTAACATAGTATACTGTTCTGAATGCCCATACTTGGAAGTCTGACTTCCTTCATATTCCTTTTCCTGGTAATATCCTCTTTCCAGATATGATTATCATAACATATTGAGACACAGTGCATCTACTGAAGCCAAGATCATCTAGAATCTGCATCTACATGCATTGGTTAATATTCCCATACTCTTCTAATGTCTTCTATAATTTTCCCATAGATAATTTTCTCTTCTGGGTATATTTCTTACTATCACAAAATAAACTACTTACTTGTTTGTGTTATCTGAACCTTAAGTGCACTTTCAGAGGTTTAGAAGTGATTCAGAAGCTTAATAATGATGACAATAATAGTAAAGATCAATATAGATGTTAATGATAATAAGAGATAATAATTGATATTATCAAGTCTAAGATTTGATCCTTAAACATAGAAGTATTTATACAAAATGGTGATGGCCTGTGTACAAGCTATTTCCATCACATAATCAAAACTCATATCTGGTAGGGCTGTTATCTGTCATGGCAGATGTCAGAATTATATCACTACTGTCAAGATCAAAGAAGGTGGACTTGATTTATTTTCTTTTTCTTTTCATTTTTTATTTTCTTTTCAATTTATTTTTCTATTTTCTATTTTTAGAACAACTAGGGTTAGGGTGGATTGGTCATGCCATCACATCAGTCACCTGATGGTGTAGTCACAAGACAGATCACAAGACTTGGGAGAATTTATTAGAAGATTCGAGAACAGATGACATCATACAATATGGACACCACATGGTTGATTAGGGTAGGGTTCACAGTACTTAGCATGGACCATCTGTAGGACTATATAAGGTAGACTAGTTTGTAGAAGAGTTCTCTATTGAGTTCTCTTGTGTTACTCAATACAAGGGTTGTTCTATTGTCCAACTCTAAGGACCTTAGTTTATAACAACTACATTGACATACTTATATCTATATAAATACTAATCTTTATATAATGTATGATATATTATTAGAAACTATTTGATGAGCACTTTCCAATGCAATTTTGATTGTGAGAATATATTTAGTCATTTCTGTGATCATTGTTATGGAACACTTGGAACATGAACAATTTTTATTTTCCTTTTCTTTTATTTTCTGACTTTATAGGGATTTTGTTTTCTTTTTCTTTTTATTTTGGACGATGAAGAGGCACGTGACATCTCAGTCACATGACATGACGTCATAAGGCCTAGAATGTGATAGAAGGATCTGGAAGATGACATCAGGGCACATGTATACAACATGGTGGCCTTGAGGCAAACATAAGGAAGAAGCATGGACATAAGGGCAGGGTTAATTATTAGTAGCACGGACCATGAGGACTTTGTATATATAGGACTCTAATTAAGAAGAGACTCCTTGTCGAGTTCTCTTGTGAATTCCCCACTCGATATCTAACTAAGAGATTTACTATTTGTATGATCATTTGTCTCTGTGATAAGTGGTTGCCACAACAATCATAGCCAATGAAACTTGTAGTTGCTGATAGTCTGATATCTCAGTGATCTATTGTCACTTTTGTACATCCCACATATGTGTGAATAGCCATTATTTGAGGCTTTCCAGTACAACTTAGTTTGTGAAAATCAGTTCACTAGTTGTAGAGATACAAGCTGAATGAAGTTTGTAACACTTTTGTTATAAAATGTTATATCCTGTATTCCATCCACATCTGTCCTGACCTATGGATAACTAATGCTTCCTTATCAACACTTCTCAACCTCTTCTGGTATGGATCACATCTCTCCATTCTACCTCAGATATTCTTGCTAATCTAAGTTAACTCCATAGACCTCTATCTTCTGATATCCAAAGATCACTAGAAATTAAGATAACTCACTTAGTAGTTACATTCCAGACAGCTACCCTAAATATACTAACTAGTATATAATCTGGTAATTTATACTATAGTAGTTATCCTGAAAATTATCTGAAACTAGTACACTTTTTCTGGTGTTAGTAATAATACACCTTACTACCTTCTAGTGGTTTTCTATCCTCTAAGTCCCTAAGTCCCATTCTGAAAATATGCAACTCATGCAACTAGTAAAGGCACAGTATACAAGCTAAAGCTAAAGATCATTCCAATCAATCTTCTACATTCTTGGACAACACATAATTACTTGTTCTTGACTTTCAAGATACCCTACCAGATCTCAGATAGCAAGTGAACTGTATCTAACATAAGACTACTTAGTGTACTATTGATTGTTTTAATTAGTAGTTGCCACAACAACACTTATCTAATAACAATTTACTTTTAGAAGAATTTAAGAGAGTAAAATGAGATTTCTCAAGATAGCCACTGTCAGAACCAAATATAGTGAACTTGCTCCTTTTCTGTTTATCTTCTCTTATTTAAGTCTCTCTTATTTTTTATTCCAACTCTTTTCCTCTCTTTTCTTATTTTTAAACTTAGTAAAGGAGGAACAAGATGACATCACAGTAACATAACAAGATATGATGACTGTCATAGGTCTATCACACATGTCACATCCTCAGTCACAACACCATGTGACATGTTAAAAGGGTAATATCATACATTATAAAAAGATGATAACTCTATCTACATAAACTTATAACATTTAGGGTAGGCTAAATATAGATGCACACAGACTATGCACTAGAGGTATATAAAGTAGACATACCTATACTAAGTACTCTACTGAGTTCTTTTATGCTAAACAATACAAGTTTCCTCTTTTGACTAAACACTTAGTCTTAAGTCATAATAGCTACTATTTTAAATATCCTATTGTTCATTGCAATCTAGTGAAAAAATGCTAAGCTAATATAAAAATGATAGCATACAGATAGTCAGAAATATGATCAGGATTATCTAGAATATTACCTGAAAAGATAGGGTATATTTGATAGTAATAGAGAAATGGTAAACAACAATATAAAGTGTTATCTATAAGGGCAGTATGTAAATATGGGGTTCAAGATTGATGATAGCAAAGTCTGTAGACCTTATAACAAAATTTGGTAGTGCTAGGAGATAGAGAAGTATATTGTGAAGTTTACAGAGTTTGTGGTTGAGGAACCTAAATATGATGAAAAGTTAGATCCCCTTACAGAATGTTTATGATAAAAGCATTTAAAATGTCAACCAGATAAGAAAGATGTTAGACTTCAAAATAGTAGACTTAGTTTCTTCTTCTTTTCTTTTTCTTTATTTAAACTTAGTTAAGAGATATTAACATGATGTCACACATAACTGTCACAATATTTGCAAAGCATAACAAAAGAATATAGAAGACTCTAGAAAAATAACATTATAATAGCATAGTTATAGTATATTTGTCAGAATATAGACTTAAATTATTTTTATTTCTATTTTCATTTATTTTTATACAAGTCACAGGTTATATGACACAGTCACAAATCATGATTACATATCATATGAAACATTATAAAAAGTCCTAGAACAATGATATTATACATGTTAATCTTAAAGCAAATACATACTCTTTAGAGTAGGCTAGGTTTAGTATAGCATGAACTATGAGCCCAGTATATATAAAATAGACAAATTGTACTTAGGAACTTCATTGAGTTCTTTTGTATTAACCTTAATATAAGATTCTTCAAACTTCACTCTATAAGTCTTTAGGGTAAATTAAATATATTTATGTACAAACCATGGTCTGAGATATATAAGAAATTCTATTGAGTTCTCTTGTATTAATACAATACAAGGTTTTTCTTTTTCTCTAACCCTTAAGCTTAAGTTATAGTGGAAGAGAAGTTATGTTGTAGCAACCACTAGACACAATGTCCAATGATCTCACTAACGAGTAAACCTCAAAGAAGAAGTATAGTGTGGGATTCACAAGAGAACTCGACAAGGAGCCTCTTCTTAATTAAGGTCCTATTTATAC
>Ga0157364_1002103_pt1 | contig 18065 bp, 10 predicted proteins | sample AttsexASBM2_FD_111476 | JGI IMG/M metagenome (GOLD analysis project Ga0157364, IMG submission 111476) | Fungus gardens microbial communities from leaf cutter ant in Ribeirão Preto, State of São Paulo, Brazil - Atta sexdens ASBM2 | ecosystem: Host-associated > Fungi > Mycelium > Unclassified ...
CACACACACACACACACACACACACACACACACACACACACACACACACACATACACACACACATACACGCGCACACACATACACGCGCACACACGCACGCACGCACGCACGCACGCACGCACGCGCGCGCGCGCACAAATAGTTATATAATACTACTATATATATATATATATATATATATATATAAAATACAACAAAATTATATACTAATTTAAAAAAAGAAGATAACAATAAAGTTGGGTTTTGGAAAATAGGTCGCCCGGATAAGGGTTGCTGTGATTGTACTTATGTATAAGCAAGCACGCGTTTCTACAAGAGAACGCGAGCTCGAGAATGACTATTCGGTGTTGCATCGAGCCTGTGAGAAGAAACGTTCTCCCTCTGTGTCGACGTGTCATTAGGCACAAGGCTAGAGTGAATGCGCACGATTTGTTGCACAAAGACTACGGTGAGCGCAACGGAGATAGAGTGACGGTGCATCACGTGGCAGGGAAGAGGAAAAGCAAGAGAAAGAGAGAGAAAGAAGATACCGTTTCATTCTCGCACGTAGTGTATCGTCAACCTGGAAGCAGCTGACATTGAGTTAGATGACGATTATCGCGTGGCACGATACTCACAAGACCGTGAAAGATGAGAGAACGAGAGAGAGAGAGAGAGAGAGAGAGAGAAAGAGAGAGAGAAATTGTATAAAAATGGAGAGGAAAAGAGGGGAGGAGGAATAGGACGCGACCTTTGTTAGAAACAGTGCCGCCTCGGACAACTAGTGGAAAGTGCATTTTCAAACCAAGGCTGTCATTCCGCACTGCCTGCATTTTTGCGTTTGTCATTATCGCAATGTTCGCTGTACTCGTTCGCGATCACGTCCGATTCGCCTCGATAATCATTGATATATCCGTACGTGATTAGATCAGAGCCTTCGAGCGATTAAAGAATTGCAATGGCATAGCCTCATTAAAATCATCTTTTTACAAAAATAGATGCAATCTGTCGAACCTATTTTAATTTAATGAAATCTAAAATATTTAAAAAATTATATAATATTGTACACACTGTGATTTTATAAAATCTTTGCGGAATTTATAAATGCTCGATAACTATACACACAAAGCTCGAGCCTTGTTGAATTTATTATTCAAATATTTTATATATTAATTTTTTCTTTTTAATTGAACAGAGTCTTATATATTGTTTCTACAATTTGAGTACAATGGAGTTATATGAGTAATCGTTTGATGAAGAAATGAATATAATATTCGAAGAGTAATAGTGCATTTATCTTAGAGTGCAGCTATGCGAGATAATAATAAGTAAACATGTGTGATAACAAATAATGTTAGACTTCGTTTAATATGTGTACTATGATGACAGCAACTACGATAAAGTGATTTTAATACGTCATTTGATATATCAATCTGAGAGAAAAACTATTAAAGATATTCGCTATCAATATATCGCGAATCAATATCAGTTACGTGAAAAGAAAGAAATCTCTCTAGAGATTAAAGCGTCGATTTCGCGAGATACAATTTCCTGCTTATTCTTTTCTCTTTCTCTCTCTCTCTCTCTCTTTCTCTCTCGTTCCTCAATTCGCGTTGAGAAAAATGTTAAGTTAAACTCCCGCGAGGTGTTAAAAATTGTCGCTGAAAGAGACAGATGGAACAGGGACGGTTTATTTCGATCTCTCGCGCGGACTGGAAAAGTTTCGCAACCTTAATTTCAGTAAGTGCCAGGAAGTGTAATGTCCCGAGCTTCCTAGGTGCACACCCGCGCAATGTATCTCTATTCAAGAGCTATGCAATTTTCTAATTCTCTCCGCGGAGTGCTACTGCATAAGTACGACGATACGTCCGATTACATTATCGCGAGGAGAGATGAGGAAGGGGAAGGAAAGCGATAAAAGGGCAATACGATATACGCGAGATTCTTAGATGATGAAAAGCAAATTTGAAACGCAGTACAAACGTTCTTTGCTCATATAAGAGTTTAACGAGATCGATGTTTCTTCAGAATTTGCGTCCAAACAAAACAAATCGACACACACACACACACACACACACACAAAATATGAATCATAAATAATACAATTCTAAAAAATATAAACAGGTCATTTTGTAATTTTGAAACTTTAGAATTTGTATGATTACAATCATTGTGTACTCTAATTAAAAAAATTTGTTATCTTGGATTATCTGTGAACCGTAATTCGATTAGTTTCTTTTTTTTGTTTTAGGTAAGAAATGGTAGATAAGCGAAGATCAAAGAGGAAGGGAGGAGATGGCATATCGTGGCATCTGCCTGCATTTCGAACATGATTCAACTCGGCTTGACAACGCAAGCGTGATCGATTAAGTATGTCGCGCGCTGCGAATCGCGTTATCCAGGTATGCATTATTGTCATACGCGTGTGACAGACGTGTGCGACTCATGGACAGAAAGGCGGAAGTGTTCGATCATGGCGCGATTGATGGACACCACTATGCGCACGCGTACGACAGACAGCCAGATCGTTTGGCATCGATTCCAAGATACTTACGTTCCAACTAAAGATTGCCTCTCACGACCTCGACATTTTTCCATTTAAGATTCTATTTTCACAAAAAGAATTTTAACATTCTGTAACAGGTACACGAATCAAATGCAATCGAAGTATACAATATACTCAATTCTTTTCAACTCATATATCTTTTATAGTATCATGTACAAGGTGTTCAAAATAATATATCTAATTTACATTAATCTTAATGTCAGTTTTACTTTCATTTTTACTCTCGAATTCTTCATGTATTAAAATGAACTTGTTCTTCAGAAATAAGGTCTAAAGTCTGACAGAATATCTTCGCCCTTTGTATTATTCGCAGTTGGAGGTAGGGTCTAAACTGTCTAAAGCCACTCATTGTATATCTACGAAAGAACATCGGTCAATTCATTCGCATGTCGAAGGGACCATTCGTAATGGAGTTGGAAATGATTATCGTTGCTATAGATCGTTTGTGACCATCGGACATGCTCTTCTCTTTCGTAAATCCTCAACTACCGTCCCAGTGACTTGACGAGAGTTATACGTACGTTTATCCGTCCGCTGAATCGGTCTTAAAGCCTCGGCGGCGCGTCAAGAACTTGAAGTTCTTTCCGTTTAGATGACCCTTCAAATCGATCTTGGAATCTCGTGAGGGAATAAAAAAAAAAAGAGAGAGAAGGTTGTCTCGAATCATTACGATCTTTCGCGATCTTTCTGCATGCCAAATTAGTATCGCTTAATTTATTAAGATTTATGAACATATTTCCCTGATATTCAAGATTGCAAAAGAGTCACGTTGCCAAAATCCATGCCTGAGAGATTGCATCAGTTGGTTAATGAAAGAAAAGGATAGACAGAAAAATGACGCGAGTTTGACGTCGATAAGAGAATTTGATACTAATAATAAAATACAAATATCATATAAGATTATAAATAATTAAATTTTAATATTTTCTACAACTTTCTACAACTATTTAAAATTCCATTTTATAATTTATCGTTAATATCAGGATTCAATTTTAATACGAGTTTTCTGCAAAAATTCTTAAAATTATTTAAAAGCTGAGACATACAACTATCGCTTTCGCAACTTAATGAACTGCAAGACGTTTATCTCACAATGCATAGTAGAGAAACTGATTTATATTGTTATGAAATTGATAAATGCAAACACATAATAGAATTTAAAAAAAAAACGGTAATTGAAATTCAAGTATACGTAGATTATATATTATATGTCTAATCACGCAAGTAATCAAAGTTATTTTTCAAGCGCGTTATTGCGCCAACTTGATGTAAATTATGAAATCCACGTGGTGGTTACGGAACCAGTAGTTATTAGCTCGACAAGAGAATGTTTCTGCAACTCTCTTAATGGAAAATAAACTGCGCTGTTATTCATCATGCGAGAGAAACAGAATTGATACATTTGAGATTACAATTGTCTCACTCGATAACTACAACACTCGTAAATACATTTAGCGTAATACATCGAACGTTGTTCGTTACTTGTTAGGTAAAGTTAAATATGTTTTCGTAATTCTCTCTATTTAATATAATTTTCTCTATTTATCTGTCTCTATGAAGATTAAGCAATTCTATTCGAAATTATCAGCACTTTATGATTTACATGAAAAATCTGTTTAGGTAAAAACTAAATAATTTCATCAACATCTTGTATAGTTTTTTTCATTGAGCTCAATGATAATCTTGCGAAATCGTTAACTTATAATCGTTATCAGTTATCTCTTCTGTATTTCAGAATCAGTGACGATTTTTAATAGAAAAAAATTTTTAATAATAAATTCTAGGTTTAATTCTAAATTCAATATATTATTCTAAAAAGTTTCTCAATATCAACTCTCAATTCAACTCTCTCTAAAAAGATGCTCTAAGAAAACAGAAAACTTTTACAAAAACTTTAGAAGATACACAATACATTGAGAATTTTTAGGTTCTATGACAACAAAGTTTAAAAAAATCACATTTTCCACTTTTGTCTAACAATTTTACATTTCGGTTAGTTAAGCTCCACAATAGTATGTATACTGTAGAATCTTTTCTAACTTGCAACGGGAACGATCGTGCTGTAAACCGTTGTATGTATCATGTAAGAACTGTTTGTACACGCCGCACGTCGGAAACAGTACAATGATAATAGTATCGCTTAATACCTTTATCTATTACCATTATCTATTCCGCACCATCTTTTTGCTCCGCGATTGATGCGACCGACGGTCGATGTCTGCATTTTCATTTTCTTTCATCCTGCCTTCTTTCGCAACGCGCCGTGACGGCGGTTCACGATGCGGGTACAATGTAATTATCTCAATCATAGCTGCAACAATCGTTACGGCGACAGCCATTAAGATAGGCTCCGAAGATAATCGCTAATAATTTCTTTCGCGCAGAACACCGCCAGTGTCGTCGTCTTTTTCGATCTCGATTAAACCCGGTAGTATAATACGTAACAGATTCGCGCATCACCACGTAATAAAAGGTTGATCTCGGTACGTTAAAATTTTTTGTTGCAAGTTTGAAACTATGTTTTACAAATAGTCTGCGAATAAAATACGATAAAAGTGAGAGGTATATCAAATATGATACATTAAACATATAATATTTGCAATCGGAATCCAATGGAGTTTTGAACTCGAGTTGAAACTACTCGTGTTTTCACGTATAAATTATTTGTGCGATAATGTGCTCGCGCGCGCGTGTGCGTTGCGTGTGTTAATAAATTGACAATATTGAAGCATTTTTTGTAAAGTTACAATATTTGTAAAATGTAACATTAATATTTAAAAAATATATAATAAAAATATTACAGAATAAGAAACAGTAACGATATTATAACAAATATAATAAAAAATATATTTACTTTATCCCTAATATACATTAATTCTATACCTAAATTCTTTAATAAAATCCAGATATAAAAGGATATCACATAATGCTATATTATAAATTAAAAATCTTATTACATTAAAAGGCATTTAAATTTCAATTAAATTTCTAAATATCAAATATTCTGAGTATTTAATGTATAATAACTCTGGCAGCTATAAATTGTAATAATTGTAAAAGATTAAGTAATTCTTAAGAATTATAAATATACTCGATACCATTAATATAGATAAGGATTTTAAGGTCTGTTTATACAACGATAACGTCTTTCGTCAATTTGACCTATTCACTTTGTCCGAAACGACGGACTAGGCTTTTCCATCTCATCCCTTCCAATAAATGTGAGAAATTCCTTTCGTAAGTTTACGTTAGTCGATAGAACTAAAGTCCCGTGCGGGAGAGCTATCTGAAACTTTTTAGAGCGTTATCGTGAACCTTCGTCGCTCGTCGGGCCACGCATGGGGCCGCGTGTAGGGCCGCGGACAGAAATAAAACTCTCGCCCTTTGCAATGGCCCACGTGGGACACGCTGCTCCGGCAGTAGCTCGTTAGTCGATCTTTAAAGCTCGCTCGTTAATTATTGTTCGCCCGGAGCTCGTGTCCGCCTCTCTCATGGTGACTTCTGCCAGTTCGAGTAATCGCGAGGTGTATATCGCGAGTTCGATCGACGTGGATAATGACGGTGGAATAACGGTATGAAGCGAAAAGCTGAGTAAGTACGTAGTGATTAATAAAACATTAGGAAAGCATGGCATTCACGCGCAAATGGAATTCTCGTGCGGTGCGATGGGTAATTTTTTTTTCCGATGGCCTCATAATTGCATTTTCCTTGTATATCGTGATTTGACGTTGATGATTGCGATATTAACACGCTGATATGTTAATCATTGTGTAAGGGCTCGTTGCACGTTCATTGCACCGACATGCAGGAAGGAGCCTACCTTTAATTACAACTCTTGCTCCTTCCCTCCCGACTCCCGTTTGAACGCCGATCCACCGTCTCATCGGAGAACAATGAATGAATAATTTAGCTAATGAGTAATTCGTATGCAAAGATAGAAGTACGTGAAACTTCACTGTAGTCTTTTCATGTTTTCTAAGAATTCTTGAAAGAGATTAATCTGATGCTTCTCACTTTTTTCCGGGAATAAATAATATTTAATTAGAATAATATTTTTTATTTTTGTTTTTATCTGATAACTGTGATAGTGATTGATAAAATGGGAGATTTTTCCGCGATTGTACGTCATCGACGTAAAACTGATACTAGGCATCCAGCATACAAGTTTATCGCGGACTTTCCCGTGTCTGCACTCGATCGTTGTGGTTCCGTTGCGTAAGCATGTCTCGCGATGTGCACAGTTCCGTGAGATAGAAGGAGAAACGCGTGTTTCATGAACAGTGACGTATGATTTTTGATCCCGTTAAAATATATCTTTCTAGAAGTTTTTCATACTTCTTTTTTTTACTTCTAAGAAGTTACAATTTTATTAAAAAATTTTCATGCAAATGTAATTGTGCGTGAGAAATATTATAAGTATCTACCATTTTTGGTTGAGTGAAATTTTGCTATCAGCTTTTATTAATCGTTTCACTATAATTACCATCATTTTAAATTCCTGTAAAAGCCCAAAAATAACTTCTTGCAGAGTTATCACTTCACTGAAATAGAAGGATTTACGGAATATTATAATTTCGCGGCTGCATGTTACGAGAAGCCTCGAGCCAAAAAAAAATGCAATAATCCACTTATGCAATAATCCACTTTTTATCAAGTATTTATTAATGACGAAGGAAAAAAAGAATGTTTACGTGTGTAATTGCTTAAGATCATAAGTTTAAACCTGCGCAACAAGGTAACTTTGCGAAAATAATTTCACGTAAATAAGTTCATGAAAGAAATTAAAATAATAAAAGGTAGAAAGAATGTTACAAAGATCCGTATTTGCACCGACGGTGTCAGACAATGCGATTTAACAGCGACACACTCCTACACATGTATACAGAAACGGGCGAGCACTTACCTGGGCCAACACGGCGCGACTTGCGAGATATCACGCTTTAATTAAATTCACCGACGCGTATGCGTGTTTCGGTCGTGTGCTGCACACGTACACAAATAACACCAGCATTTTATCATTTCTGTCTCTTACTCCGTTCGTCTGTCTCTTTCTGCATTTTTAAGAGTGCGGCTCACCTGTCGCCGGAATGTAGGTCGCGCGTCTGCCGTCTTACTCGCGCGGACATTACCGCCGATTTCTTTTCCCTTCCGCCTCTTGTCACTCTTTTGTGCTTCCTTTCCTTTTGCTTCCGCTTTGTTTATCCCTCTCTCGTGCCCTTTGTTTCTTTTGTCGTCGCGTTTATCTCCCTGTGGTACCCGGTTTTATTTTCTTCCTGTTGCTGCTCGTGATCTTTTTGTCCAATCTCTCGATGTTCTCAAACCTCTTTTCACTTTGCCAGTTTCGCATTTTTTTTTTTTTTCAATTACAATTGTATTGTAGTTATTAATAGGAATAATTAAAATTTTTAACTCCACTAATTTGTATTATTAATTTGTGATTACATCCTACTTAGTTTTTGTTTCTCATTTTTTCTTCTTGAATATTTTGTAATATTTTAACATTTTGTAGATTTTGTAGATCGCAACTATTATCAGTTTAGATATTTTTAAAAGTTTCTGTCTTGTCTCTTCTTGTTCTTTCACATCTGTCCTTAACTTGAATTCGATTAACTCGGTTATTGCGAAGACGAAGATCCGCGTCATTTGTCATGATACTTTATGACTCTCGTAAATAAAGAAGACTTTTCGTAAATAAAGAAGAGTTGATACCGAATTTGCTTCTTCAGTCTTCGATGGACAGCTGTTTTCAGGGTTGTGTCGAGCATCTGCAAAGCCTGGGGCACATTCAATAACAAGCGTCTCTCGCCAACGCAGTAGATATCCGCGAAATTGGACCGGAAGAAAACGCGTTTGACCACTAATCGACCAGATGCATTTTGGTTGTAAAACCAAATATAAAGAAAGAATGAAACAAATTATTATAAAAATACGAAAGAGAGAAAGAAGAAAGAAAGATATCTGTTTCTAAAGAAAATAATCAAATACAGTTAAAAACAGTAGTTTAGTAATTATTCATAAAAATTAGATCCAAATAAAAAGTGGTGACAGTTTGAAAATTAATGACAACGATAAGACAAGTAACAAAACTCATAAATAATCGTGCAATTCGCATATTTGAAAAATCATCATTCGGTTTCTTACAATTTTCTGCTATGCTTATTGTTTCGTGATTGAATTGAAACAGTTTTTTTTCCTGAATTGACAAGCGTCGCAATCGACGTTTCGTTCGTCGAAACCTTTATTGCTATTGCATTTTGCTCTTCCTTCTCGGCTTCATTCTCTCTTTATTTTCTCCGTAGCTTTCAACGCCGAGTCAATAACACGCTCGCAGATTCTGCGCACGCTAACGCGGTCGCGCGTATTCCACGTTGTGACTTCCTTTACAAAATTGGAAAGAACATCTAAGGAGAAAAATCGTACCGCTGGCTAATAATTTTACTTTATTACTTTTTTCTGCGAAGTCGATTTCTACTTCCTGCGTTTAAGCGAAGAAGTATTGCAACGAAACGAGTTAACGCGAGAAATTGAATATTTACAATCATGTTTTGCAGACGTTTATTAATATTCTTAATGTCGCTTAATATTAATATTCTACGCATATATAATAACTGCCTCGACATTAAAATGAGCGTTTGCAAAACGTGATGGTAAATGTTGTCTCTTTTGTATTTATCTGTTTTGTGTACAAATATCTTTTATTTGTAATTGCGTCGAATATTAATCACATCGACGGGATCTCATGCGATCCAATATAAGTTAGGTATATTTAATTTATTTCTATTTGACGATATCACTGTGGGCACGTATTGCATGCATGCCACGCGTAGTATAGCGGGCATATCCCCTGGTTTAATATCGGATTGCAATCGCTGTATCCTGCGTTTGTTGCAGCTAAGCCGGTAGTTGACGACTATTGTAACTGTGAGGGTCGATTGACAACTCGTATGTAATGTCGTACCACGCTTTATTATCATCCTATATGATGATTTTGATAATGCTATAAATAAGAAATGTTATCAGTATCACGGAAAGTGTCTCCTGCGAGTAATTAAGGTTATCGGAATTAAAATCGTAGTCTTGACCATAATAAATTGCTTCAATCTTTAATGTCACGTAGAAATTTATAAAAAAAATATCACAAGTATATCTTCTAAAATTAAAAAAAAAAATGTTCAACTTTATATAGAGATGTATTGCATATGTAATAAACATTTTGCACAACTGTGGCGTGCTTATCGCGAACAGAACATAGGAAGAGACCTTAACCTTTAGTCCGAAATCTGAGCCCGAAATTTATAACAACTCTAATTTCTATTCCCTACGGATTCGGAGGCAATTCACAGTCTAGAATTTCCACGTCGCGATTAAATATTTAGGATTTGCCGTCGAGCCCATATATAACTGCAACGAATATCGCGGGGTGTTTAAAGATGGCGGAGCTGATGTTTACCGTGTCGTGGGCCGGATGATGGAGGGGATGGTTCCCTTCTTCCCGTCTATTTTACCTTACCATTGAGGTGGTGCAGCTTACTTGTTTTCTACCTGAAGATAGAGACCCGGCAAACGCGCATAAACACAAAGAGGAGTCCTCACACATCTACGAGCACCACCGCCACCACCATCATCATCGTCACAACCACTATCACAACCACCTATGTCCCTACGCGCGTGTTCTGCAAACGGTCATAGGCATCAAACGCGCGTGTGATGGTGGTAGCTGCATCAGCTGTCGGCCTTGGTAGGGTGCAATTACCCCGGCAAAGAGCAACGACGACGACGACGACGACGACGACGACGACGACGAAGAAGAGGAAGAAGAAGAAGAAGAAGAAGAAGAAGAAGAGAAGAACGACTATGGGATGACGAAGAGAAGAGAAAGAGAGAGAAAGGAAGGGAAAAGAAATAGAGAGAAGTAAGGAATGAGAGAGAAGAGGAACGGTACGCAATACCGAGACCATGCCGGACTTCGAACCCAGGATGAACCTGACTACTAGTCTATCCTTTTCTCTCTCCTTCTCTTTTTCTCTCGCTCTTAGCTCCCCCCTTTTTCTCTTTCCTCTCCTTGTCCCTCTTCCTGCGCATACACGCGGCCGGCTAAGGAACTCTCCCAGCGTGTGCTTTTCACGCTAGATTCCTGCGGTCGATCCTCGATAGAGCGAAGTCGACGGAAGCTACCGAGCTGCGATTCCATCAGCAGAATTTTGCGACCCGTGGCGTGCCGTCTTCTCGTCTACATTGTTTGTGCATCGGAGCATCCGATGTCGCGGTGTTGCGTGAGGAAGAGTTACCGATTACCTTCCTACCGGTAGCACATTCGGCTTGTCGTAATCTTTCAATTGTGTAACGATCGGTGTCATTCTGTAACTCAGTAGTAGAAAGGTAAATACATCTGGGAACGTACGTTTTCTTTTTGCTTTCAAGAATCAGGTTATTCCAGTTAGGTTATTCCAGAGAGATATTAATATTTCGCGAAATTTAACAGTATCGATTCTTTATATTAGAAAATTATTTTCTTTATAATTAATGAAAGACGTAGTAATCAAATTATTGCTTCCTCGTGTTATTTTTTTCTTGCTGTGCATTAATATATTAGAATTGTAATATTCAATGACACTTTAATTACATCGTTAGCAAAAACTCCAGCATTGCTACATGATATCGCATGAGTTCTACCGTTATGTAAAACCACGATCGTTAACTTGTAAATTTACATTGCAAAACTATGCAATTCGATGGGCAAGACCGGACGATACGCATGCGCATTTTTTGTGTCGCTTAAAACTATCGGACTATCCTGAGTATGTTTTCACCTACGCCTTATTCCTATTTTCCGATCGACAAACTTCGATCGAATATACCGAACAGTAGCTGGTCTTTCCGCGAGACAAAATTAATTTTACGACAACATAAATTGTACGCGTGTTTTTATTTGATTATGATGGAAGAGTTGTAGTCGACCGTGACCATTTCAATAATACTCTAGCAGTTCTAGTTGCTCACGCCATAATGTTGTGCCAAGATATGGTTTTACTTTATTTATAACAAAACTTTTTACCTCTCTCCAATTAAATTCACTATAAAAGAAAAAATTTGTCTTATCATAAATGTTACAGTTGAAAGGATTCAATGCAGCTCTAGCTCATTTTTTTATCTAGCAATAAGAACTTAAAGTTTAGTTAAATTCATTTTCTACTTTAATAATTCTGAATGAAAAAAAAATTGGATGGAAAAAAAGAGAAGGGAAAAAGAACGCAGTTCGCCAATTTTCAATTTCTAATTGTGATTCAATTTTAATTTCTCGAATTATTCGCAAGTCAATCGATCATACTGTAATAATTTTCTGACAAATTGCTGAACGGTATATAAGATTTTTCGGTCCGCATGCTTCCTTTTTTATTGGCCGCACATTGGAAACACAGTTTCGTTCTCGCTTCTTAACCTTGGCCAACGTCACCGTGGATCGGCACGGGGTCACGACGGGATCACCTGGACGCACGCACACGTACATGCACCCGCGGGTTAAAGAACCCATGGCGACGAAGTGAGCCTCTATGTTGCCCTATGTAGCCCCAGCTAGCTCGTGCAAACCGCTTTGGCTGGTCTCTCATCTATTGACTCCGTGAATATACAAGGTGTTTCACAAGATTGCAGAGTATTCTTTAATGGATTTTTAATTTGACTTCTTCCCGCAAAAGTTTTTCCAATTAGTCACAATCATAGAACTGTTCAACATGGAAATGAGAGCTCTCCGGAAGATAAGTTTTGCGAATGAAAATAAACGGCAGAAATGTACTTTGAATTTATTAGTTTATCGCAACGGATTTCACTTCAAGGAAGTTCTAATATGGACCTTGATTATCAAAATTGTTAAGAAAATGAGAGCTCGTAAGATTACGAGAGAAGTGAGAAGGTAGAGAAAATTAAATATTTACGCAATAAATTAAAATGGTTAAGAGGGCTTCAGAGATCAAGTATTAATTAAAAGTCTTAGTCCGCTTAGCCGCGGTTTAACTTAATTATGAGGAAAGTTTATCAGATTTTTGTTGGAAAAATTTAGGTCTTGTGAAACGTTCTGTAGCTCTGTGTAGATTTTTTTCTCGTCGAGAGAAGGAATACCTGGGTCCGCCGACGATAACATCGACGATGACACCCACATGGACACGTAAGCCGCACTACTCGTAGGGTTGGACACGCAAGGGTGACTAGCCGTGCGTATATGCATCCATATGCGCGCATCCAGGTACTAGGGGTTGTCCTAAAATAGCAGAACAAATGATGACAGACTGCTGTTCTGGAAAAAAATCTGCAGCTTTTCTAACGAGATTGTTATGCGTTGTTCTCTTTCTTAAATTACATCTTTTTATTTCATTACAATATTAAACCACGTTATTTAATGCTTATAAATTTCGTTATAAGAATTCAATTGATTCTGAATAAAATTCTAAATAAGAATTTACTAAATAAAGTAGTATAATCACGTTATAAGTTATAATGATACGAATTATCGCTTCATTGAACTTCTTATAATCTCTTTCTCTCCCTCTGTCTCTCTTTGTTCTGACAATGACAAATCGCGCTAAGCAACACGGTGAATGCGGACCTGTTACATTTTCTCGCCACACCCCGTATACACGTATATTACCTCGCGCACGCACAAATTAGTCCCTCGGGAGTAACAGGAGGTAGAAAGAGAAAGAGAGCGAGCTCGGTCGACGACGTCGGTCCGCTGTTGCCTGTTACGACATGCCACAGGAATTCATCCGACGAAGCGAACTCCTGCGTGTTATTCCCGCTCGATAGCGTTCCTCGCGCCGATAGCGGGGAGAGCCTTCAGTTCCTCACTCTCAGGGTCGCTCTCTTCGCTCTCTCAGGGCGAGATTAGACGCGGTTCTTGCGCGATAGCCGGTCTCTCTTGTCCCGAGATGCGCGTTCGGCATGCCCGCCACAATCTCTCTCGGAGATGCACACAATATCACGAGCGAGACTATCCGTCGCCTTGAATACTGAAACACTTCTAAATATGTCGAAACACTTCTAAATATCCGGAAAAATAATAGCGAGTGAAAAAATAAAATCATAAAGTCATAAAGTGATTTTAATAATCTCTCTCTCTCTCTCTCTCTCTCTCTCTCTCTCTCTCTCTTTGCGAGATCAATTTTGGATTACTTAATTTTTCATAATACTGTAAATGATGTAATGATTCTTTTACTAGTAATTGTAATATTAAAAAATATATTTCTAAGTGGATAAGCGTTCGCATCAACTTTCTCGATAATACGCTATTATCATCTTTCCTGTTACTACTTAATTATTAATTATTCTCAACAATACTAATTAAATATGTAAGCATCAAGTAGTTGTGCCGAACGAATGGAAATATATTATTGCTTATTAAATTTAAGCATCCTGTCTGCAAGTCGCCGTATCACGAATCTTTGAATCGATGGATCGATCATCCGTAACCAGTTTACTGATCGCTCGCTTGCAGGCTCGCCGTAATTACTAATTACACGGAACACACCTCTTCGTTAGGTCCGGTCGGAGAGCCTGTTTACGCACTTTTCGCGAACGCGCGCGACTGGCTGAAACGGATATTTATATCGTTATTACGTGGCGTATTATATCGTTAATTTTAGCAGCTTCCGCAATTCATTAACGTGCATCTTCTTCTTGTCTCTTGATCAAGTTCGACGAGTTCTCTTCGACAAGGCAGAGAAATTCGATATTACGAACAAATTGCAAGTACATTGACATGTCAATTTTTTGCCGAGCGAATTTCAAAGCGAATTTATGCAAATTTAGATTGCGAATGAATGCAAGTGGATATCGTAACGATTTTGTTCGCATAAGTCAAGACTTTGTATTACGTATAACTTTTTAGGCCAATGCTGAGCGTGCAGTGTAAATTCTGAGCACTCTCAATAATCGCTGTAGTGTGAAAATTATTATTTTCTGTTATCGATTCGACTAACAGCGCGAAAATGCAGTTCGCGATAATTTTGCCTTTCTAACCATAACCTCTAAAATATATAAAGCTAAAATACTAAAAAAAGAACGATTTTTTTTTAAGTATCTATAAATTTAGATATAGAGCTGGGAATAATATTCTATCTAGACCATTAATTCCGTAAAACACTCACCGAATTGCTAGAAAGTTACAATTTTTGCAGCATTATCGTTAACGCTTAAGCATTCTACAAAATTATTCTGATGATCCAACAAAGTTATTTTCGGATTTGTACCTAGCATAATTTAAAGATACTTCAGCAAAACTTTTCTTCCCGTGTAACATTACATGATCCAGTTATACATTTTCGAAATGCATGCGAAAATCGATACACCGTGAAATATCCATTTTTCGTCGTGTAAGTTCTTTCACGACCGGCTCCCTCTGGAGGGTTCTTCCTTCTCCTCCCGTGCTTCTCGCGCGACCATATATCGCCGCCTTCATAATCCTGTGCGTATCCAACTCTAATTTCCTCTTTCGTCCCTCCTCTCCCTTAGTGCCGCGACCCCGTGCGATACATTATTCATATCAGCATCCAGACAGAAGCACGTTTTGTCCCTGCTTCTCTCCCGCAGTCCGTGTAGGTCGGTTGAACGCAGCACGCTGTATCGTACATGTACTAGAAAAAGTTCTACCGGATACAGGAAAAAATCCGCATATCAGGCATGTTGAATTTTTTGAATGGCTGTAACGCGATTTATGCATCTTCCGTGTAATGAAGAAAAAAAACCCCGGTAATCTCGCTTATGCAGCGGTGTATGCAAACGTGCAACTTTTCGACTTTTGCGATATATTCATCTCAATGGAGTATTCCTTTATTCTGGCGTTGCATTACGTTTAGACAAGTACATCTTCACGACGCGAAGATATCTCTCGTCGAGTAACAACGCATATAATCTTTATGTAGAAACTGCCATAACGGCGTATTGCTATAATGTTCTTATGGAACGCAGATTTATTAGCACTAAATGTCGCGTTATATGTAAGCGCGCAGTGGATACTCTATAAAATCGCATCGCATTTTATTGCGATTCATGCGAACTATCAAAATTCAATTGATCTTATACCGTTCTTATTCGCAAACGAAGATTCTTATATTTTATCTGCTATCTGCTCCTTATCACTCGCCTAGTAAATCCCGATAGCACTCGCTCGATTAAACTCGGAGTAAAGTTTACCTCGTAAATGAAGTGAATAGATGGATACGAGAGTTTCAAATGTTTCAATGTCTTAAATATTGATATGATCTGGAAGTTAACCGTTAAATAATATAAAATGGCAATTTTTTAATTAAGAAAGGCATGTCATATAAAATTCTATTAAAATCAGTGTTAATTTATTACTAATCATTACTGAAGCTTTAATATCATTACTGTTTTAATAAGTCAATCAGTTCGAAGTTTTTTTTTTGAACGAAATGATTATAATAAAGCAATATTGTGTAGGAGCAGAAAGCCCAGAGCTAGAAAAATATGGCACAACAATATCGAGCCGTAGAAAAAAAATAGTTATGTCGAATAAAAAATTTGTGAAACAGCGAGCTAAGAAAAGAGAGCAGCGACGATATCGGAACCGGAAAAAAAATCGTGCACCAGAGAGCACTGTATCCGCTTCGGCAACCAAATATATCACGGTGTTTCTTTCACACACGCATACCGACGTATACGTAGGAACGCACGGATTTTTACTCACGCAGGAACGCGCGGTGCATAGCTGCAACAAGGGCGACGTGCGCGCGTACGAGAGGATCGATGTGTGCGAGTCGATCCCCGTATGTCAGTGCGTGGCCGCGTGTTTGCGTGTGTGCCGGTGTGCTGGTGGTTACGAGGGAGGTCCCTGTGTATGGGTCTAGAATGTGTCCTTGGCCGAAGTGCGTTGACCTTCCGTCGTGGCCGCGCGATGGTGTCCAGACTTCTACTTAGAGCGGGCTAAACCTCCGCTGGGAGAAGTTGGACCTCCCTCGTTCTTCTCGATGGTTTCTGCTTTCCTCCGGTCGGCAGGAAACGCGATTTATACCGAAGGCTTGCATCGGGACGAAGCGTCTTTAATTCGAAACGCATATTTGCGAAAAATTCGTTTTCACATCTATACACTTACCAAAGTGTTTGTCAACAATGGGCAATTAACTTTCTTAAAGGTTTCCCGTTTAAAAAAATTATTTCCTTATCTCTCCGTCAAATAAATTTATAAATATTATTTACGTTAAACTGTTTTAGTTAAATAATTTTGTAAAAAAAATTTACAGACTTGTTCACGAATAATTTTACCTGTCGTTGATGAAATTGAACATTGGATGCAGATGTTAAATGATACCGTACATTGAAGCGTTAATATTTTAGTAAGGGTACTGTCTACTTGATAAGTGCTTCAGAAATGTTGATAATTGTAAACGTCAATATTGCACAATAACGAATGCACGCCGTATAACATATATTATAAATTCTAACGATATATAAAATGACTCTCTCTTGCTTTGAATAAAATATAAATTATTGATTCATTCGTAAAGAAATGACAAACGTTTAAATATTCTCTTATAAATTTTATATTATTTAAAGAAAAAAAACAAATTTAACAAATAAATGATTGTATAATGATTTATATATAGTTGACAGTTAAGTTAATAGATCGCATAATGCTATAGAGAGACCTCAGATAATAAAATATCTAATATAATGAAGGAGATAAAAAGTATTTTGTTTGATATTGCATGCAACCAAAAGAAGTCTGATATATTTTGTTCGATCGCGTGCTACCGCTGATAGCGCATATGATATCCAGCATGTATTTCGAAGGTCGATAACCGCGTGAGAGTGAGAAACGAAGGGATAGAGAGACATGGCTTAATATTCGATCGGCGCTATAGACATTCGCGGAACAACTTGTCTCTCTGAACAGCCCTGTCGCCTTGGACTTGAATTAAATCGAAAGTGGTCACGTAACGGGCATCCACCTTACAGCCGAGTATCTTCGCTCCTCGTACTTGCATTGTACCACAACGCCGCGAACGTCATTTCCGTGAATATTAATGACGCGGAAACGATAATCATGTTGTGAGATTTACTTGGCAGCGAGTATCTCGGAAAATGTGTTTTCCGCTCGTTTAATTGCTGATACATTAAAAAAATTCTGAACAAATATATCTATTGTATATAAATCAAGATCAAATAAATTTAACAAATTACATAAAAATTTTTGTTAAGTTAAATTTGCAAATTTAATAAATTTTATATCTTTTCATTTAATGGAACATGTAATAATATGGAATATTATCGTATAATATGTATGGAATATTATATTATTTGTTTAAGATTTAATATTAAAAAGATTTATATCGATTAGAAGAAGAAATATATAACTCTCACGTAGTTTGTACTTCGTCCGTTGTTTTTTTTTTTTTTTTATAAATCGGATAATAAACTGCTTGTTGAATAGAAGATTTTTCACTCTTAATTATATAATAGATTATATAAAAAAGTCTTCTCGTTTTTTGTTTCGAAAAAAAAAAAATC
>Ga0157364_1002104_pt1 | contig 18062 bp, 15 predicted proteins | sample AttsexASBM2_FD_111476 | JGI IMG/M metagenome (GOLD analysis project Ga0157364, IMG submission 111476) | Fungus gardens microbial communities from leaf cutter ant in Ribeirão Preto, State of São Paulo, Brazil - Atta sexdens ASBM2 | ecosystem: Host-associated > Fungi > Mycelium > Unclassified ...
CTGACAACGCTCATGAGTACCATTTATCTTCGTTTAACATTTGACAAACAGAATGAAATGATTTTTAAGCGTGAATCGGACCGCGGACTATGTTTCACTTCACATTTTTCTCACACCGGCAAATTTAGTAATTTCGTATTTTTACTTCGTCGTTACAAAATCACGTGAGATGAAAGTGCGAAAAGTGAGTGATCTCATTCGAATTAAGCTAGTTCTACATTAGTTGCGAGCAAATCGCAAGTTTGTTGCGACAGCCAATATGAAGTGTTGATTCCAAAATGCAAGCTTCAGATTGGCTGTCGCAACAAACTTGCGATCGGCTTGCAACTAATGTAGAACCAGCTTTACAGAATTAGCCCAAGGATAAATAATGCAGCATGTAAGAAACAGAACGCCGCCACAGTTACTTTATTAATAATTTTAGATGTCGCTAGAAAGCAGCATCAGTGTCGCCAGACAATATGGCGACTCCCCTAAAATCTTCACCTTTCACTAAAGGCTCCGTTCAGATATTATACGTTCATGGATTGGACACGGGCATCAAAGCTCCATATTTGAAAAAAATTGGAGAAAACTGGTCACGTGACCCCCTTTCTTCTTTTTCTTCTTTAATTGGCCTCACAATGGAATGGTCTGGACTTAGTCATTGATGGTCTTCGAAATATGAACTAAGGTAAATTGAATGCAAGGCACCGACCACCTCGAATCGGGCGAAGAGTTCTAAAAAAAAAAAGATGATGTAATTCTAACGAAAATGGCGAGGCGCTCCCTCAAACACTGAACGCTTGATACTTCCACGCCGTACGATCGCGCGTCAAGACGAATGAAGAGACTTCGGATAATGTAATGCAATGGCACTGTTGAAGCCGGCAACACTTTTCAAAAATATATTCGAGGTGATGCAACACCCGAGACGAGAAGGAACACGTCCGACCCCGCTCGAATGATCCCACGAGACTTTGACCCCCATCCTGATTGGACGCGGGCATTGACATGCTCTAGCGTAAACTGAATGCAGCACCGCCGCGCTACCGTGCTGGATTTATGAGCCACACGCCATACGTATGAAAATATCGCGAGCGATATGAATGTAGCGTTAGTCGTCGTCACGAGTTTTTGGCTTTTGCGTTTCTCGCTGAGTGTCTCGCTCTCGTTAGTAGTCAGTAGTATCAGTACTGGCCGTAGTGGAAGAGATATAACATGTGTATGAATAACAGTGTCTCTCTCCTAAAGGTTTGTTCGCGTCGCATGCTTCAACATGTTCCTATCATAGCTTGTACTCATTCTAATGAGCGCATTTGAGTGAATAGGAGCTATCATTGGAGAAAGTAGAAGTATGCGACGCGAACAAAATCTTAAATCTCTATCATCTAGAACGACGTGTAGATAGGGTGTGTTCTGTTTCATGCATGATGCGTATGCTGCATTAGTTATTCTTTTTATTTACCGAAAGTTAAACAAAGATAAATGATGCATTATGCACATCATGCGTGAAATGGAACGCAGCTATTTTTCATAAGGAAAAGCCACTCGTGAAACACTAAACATGGTACAGTATTCATAGTCTATTTTTATTTTAAATTGTCTTAAATATAATGTCTTAAGATGTTAATACAGTCTTTTTGATTGACTTACGACATCTTAAGATTGTACTTAAAACAAACTCTCCGTCTCATTTTAAAGCAAAAGAGAAACAGAGACAGAGAGTTTTAAGCCTTGCTTAATGTTAAAGTAACGTGGTGCAATTGGGCCTTAGATAGTACAATACATATGCAATCACATAGAAGAACTCTATATATATATATATATATATATATACATATATATATATATATATATATTTGTTTTCGAGACGAATTCGTATCATTCTGCGCATAAATTCTGCCATTTTAAATATTTCGTGGTAACTTTGAAATGACGTATCATGAAAATGAGCAAAAATGAGTACGGTGGTATGTATCAAATAAAAACGTATAATAAAGATAGTTGACGAAAAAAAAAATGCATAAATTTACATTTTGTCGATTTCTAAAGTGGAACAAAAAATGTCAATGTTATATGAATTGTTAATGTTATGTTTTAATAATATTAATTTTATTCATGTAGGACGCATCCGTTCCTCTCATTTTAATGTAGCAGCATACAAAAAATCTTATTTATAGATGTAACTTCTTTTAGGATGTTCGCACTGATATAGAAAAAAAAAAATTAAAATGCAGTGTTGAATTTAATATCAATCAGCGATGATATGCAAGTATAAGTCAACAGTCAAGATTCGAATGTATTATTCTATATGATTTTTTAATGGCTACTGTATCGTTATATTTTGCTGAACGCGCAGTAAATACAATATAATTTAAGGGGGATTACGCCTTTGTAGGCGTAAAAAAATCGAAAATTATTTTCCTTATTTTGGTTCTTACATGTGTGTAAAATATCCCTGTAAAAGAATTTTTTTAATTTGCAATATTAACTGAGTTCAAATACATAAAAGCGCACGGGGGCCTACTAAAACTTGTTATATATATAAAATATATAAAGATGTTATATATGTAAAAAATCAAACTAAAACTTTAAACGCATTTTTCTCAAAATCACATTTTTCGATCTGATTTTCGGAACTGATAACTAAAAAATGAATTAAGATATCGACTTAATTTTTTTTCTTCTTGATCTTAATACTTTTGCGCATAGCACAAACTATAATCATGATTTTACAATAATTCGATTTATTATTCACAAAAAAGTACAAATCTTTTTAGGAAAAAAAAATTAATTTTTTTTTAATGCCACCATTTTTACAAATTTCAAGCATTGACATTATTTTAATTCATGCCATAGCGGCACTCATATAATTAATAAAAATGAAAAAAATTTTGATTTCAGATGATTTGCAGAGTCAATATTACTTCCATCATGAAGAGGTGTTTTTGCAGACCCCTAATTCGATTGCAATTTGGAGACATTAAAATGCATATTCATCTAATTAAAAAATATTTTTTTACTATTTAAATATAACATAATTTTATGCAAAATTCTGTATTGTTCTGTATATAATGAATTTTTTTTTAAAAATTCATAAAACAGCTAATTTTACGGCCGGCAAAGATAAAACCTTCCTTAATAATTTGTTCATTTTCTCAGATGAATGATAAATCTGCAATAATTAAAATCACAATTAATACTGCGACAATACTGCCTGAAAAGAAAATGGAAACTTCAACTTCAAAATTTCAACTTCAACTTCACTTTCATTAAATTTGTGTAAGCAAATTACATTACCAATCATGTTTATTTGCTCGGCAAGCAAGATGCTTTGTCTTCCATCATGCAATCAAACATATTTCTTAAATTGGAGATTTTACAGAAATGTTTGCATTTTGTGAGAGCAATAGATTGCTTCGTAAACTGTACATTGCATTCTGAGAATCATTTATAATTTTTTATCGTTTATAATTTGTATGAAATGATATAAAAGTACCTAATCGTCAAATTAAATTAATTTATTTTGATAGATATATATAAAGAAATAAAAATAATTTTATATTGTATATATAATTTATATTATGAAAACTATTATTATGAAAACTATTTTTTTAGAATAGATAGTAGAAATTGATCGTTATCTCAATTATAATTCAAAATACATACTCGGATAATTCGCTGGTACCGCGATACGATGCAGACACGCAACCATCACTCATTGAAGAAACCGCCATTTTTTGTCATCAATTGACAACGAGAAAAACGGGAAAAACGTCAAGGAATCGCATGGATCTCTTCATTCTTGAATTTTACAAATAATTATATTGATGTCTCTCTTTAATTTCCCATATCTTTCCTTCATATCAAACACTTGACTTTTCCTCGAATTTGGTTCAAAGAGAATGTTTAACGATTCACCTAGTCCGAGCCACGTGATTGCACGTGCCTCGTCTTCCATCCTTTTCTCATCTCTCCCACCTCCACTACTATTATTCTTTCTCTTTTTCCAAGCATATATTTATATTGTCTTTCACGATTTATTCCAAGGAACACGATTTATTCTAAGACACGAGATCCGAGAAAGTCACTTCCGAGGTCTCCTTTCACAATTTCAGTATATTTATCCATTTTCTTTCTTTCCTCCTTTTACAATCGCATCAATCCGTTTCTCTCTCTCTCTCTCTCTCTCTCTCTCTCTCTCTATCTATCTATCTATCTATCTATCTATCTCTCCGTCGACGCAGCCAAGCAGTAGCAAAGCAGTATCTTCTGCTCTTTGACGGATCGGAGACATCGGAGGGAACAGTGGTGGATAACGTGCGAGTGTGAAACGTTCTAAGAAGAAGTTTCCCCCAAGATGTATTCCAAGACCATCAGCAATCATCAGGCGAATAAGGAGCACGTGCTCGCCGTATCCCGGGATTTTATCGCGCAGCCTCGTCTCAGTAAGTAGCGTCCACGTCGATGGTGACGAGGTGGAGACGTTCGTATACGTAGGGCATCCGCGATTGGGCGTAGCAATCTGATCGATTCCCGAACTTGGAGTCAGCTGATCTCACTTGAAATTCTGTCTGCATTTTTTTTCGACAATTTCTTACGCGCAGTCCTAAGAGATGAGATTGCCGTCACTCTCCCATGGATTTGCGAATCTGCGAGGAATGGAGAGACGATTCCCCGAGGACACTCGCGGATTTTATCGTTCTCGAAATTCCCTCGAGCCAGCATCATGTGATCATGAGCAACTCGTGTTTGCTTGAATGGCCTTTGTGGCCACGTACTTTTGATTGCTCTTTAAGTATTTTTAAAAAGTCTAGAATAGTCTGAAGACAGTTTTTTGATTTTGGAGCATAAGAAAATAATTTTCCGAAATGTTGTTTTCCTTAATTGAAAGGTATTTAAATACTCTTGTGATATTTTTACCTATGGGCGTAACCTTATTACAATACTGATAGTATTCATGAAATTATAATATAATACAGTTTGAAGGAAATATAAATGCTGAACAAATATTGAACAATATATGGATATTATATAATATATTTAAAATAATTTTGATAATTATAAATTAATGAAGGCTTTGTAATCGATGTAAATAGAATTATATTCTTAGAATTATTCTTGGAAAAGGTTTAGTTTAATATAATAAAAAATGTTTATTGACGTATGTACAGTGTATTTTTATTTATTGCTATTATATAAATTTATATACAAATATCAATTTATACCTCAATTTAATATGTCTAAGATAAATACAAAGTTAACGATAATTGTTTTTTTTAGCTTATAAAACAGTATCTGGAGTAAATGGTCCATTAGTGATATTGGACGAAGTGAAATTTCCAAAGTTTGCTGAAATTGTACAATTGAAGCTCGCTGATGGCTCCTTACGTTCCGGTCAAGTTTTGGAAGTCTCTGGCTCTAAAGCAGTGGTCCAAGTTTTCGAAGGTACATCTGGCATTGATGCAAAGAACACTCACTGTGAATTCACCGGTGATATTCTGCGAACTCCGGTGTCCGAGGACATGTTGGGCCGTGTTTTCAATGGCTCAGGAAAACCGATTGACAAAGGACCACCTATCCTTGCCGAGGATTATTTGGACATTCAAGGACAGCCTATTAATCCGTGGTCTCGTATCTACCCAGAGGAAATGATTCAAACTGGAATATCGGCCATCGACGTTATGAACTCTATTGCTCGTGGCCAAAAGATTCCTATTTTCTCCGCTGCTGGTCTGCCGCATAATGAAGTATATATTTTTGTTACTTGCTTTTAATTCGCAGAGGATATATATGTATATATATATATATGTACATCTCTTACAGGATATGTATATTTCTTATAAGATATATATATTTATAGGACATGTATATTTAAAATTGAATTCAGTTTTTTGTGATACAAATTTTGTAACTTTGGCATTCTAAAAAACAAAAAGATTTCACCCTCCAATTTTTACTTTACAGATTGCCGCGCAAATCTGTCGTCAAGCAGGTCTTGTAAAATTGCCTGGTAAATCAGTTCTCGATTCTCATGAGGACAACTTCGCCATCGTGTTCGCGGCTATGGGTGTCAACATGGAGACTGCACGTTTTTTCAAACAGGACTTCGAAGAAAATGGTTCTATGGAGAATGTGTGCCTGTTTTTGAATCTAGCCAACGATCCGACGATCGAGAGAATCATCACGCCTCGTCTTGCCCTAACGGCAGCCGAATTTCTGGCGTATCAATGCGAGAAACACGTGCTAGTTATTCTCACAGACATGTCCTCGTATGCTGAGGCGTTGCGTGAGGTCTCAGCCGCACGTGAAGAGGTACCAGGTAGACGTGGTTTCCCTGGCTATATGTACACCGATCTCGCCACGATCTACGAGCGTGCCGGCCGTGTGGAGGGACGCAATGGCTCCATCACGCAAATCCCAATTCTTACTATGCCGAACGATGACATCACTCATCCAATTCCCGATCTTACCGGATATATCACTGAAGGTCAAATCTATGTCGATCGTCAGCTGTACAATAGGCAAATCTATCCACCCGTGAATGTGTTACCGTCTTTGTCGCGTCTCATGAAATCTGCCATTGGCGAGGGTATGACGCGAAAGGATCACTCCGATGTGTCCAACCAATTGGTGAGTTGATGTAAATTACGAAAAAAGTTATAAGAATATTTTTAATATATGAAATAAAATTATGCTATATGCTTTTTCACAGTTCTCTTTTTTATAATTATTCTAAAAATACTTACTCATAATTGTTTTTTATAATTGTAAATATATCTTTTTCAGTATGCGTGTTACGCTATTGGAAAAGATGTTCAGGCGATGAAAGCCGTCGTGGGAGAAGAGGCGTTGACGCCAGATGATCTGTTATACTTGGAATTCCTATCGAAGTTTGAGAAAAATTTTATCTCGCAAGGCAGCTACGAAAATCGCACGGTCTTTGAATCGTTGGACATTGGCTGGCAGCTTTTGCGAATCTTCCCCAAGGAGATGCTTAAGCGAATCCCAGCCAGCACCCTCGCGGAATTCTATCCGAGAGATTCCCGTCATTAAATCGTTTTATTTCTCTCGTCTTATGCATAAACTTATTTTAATGGAATTGCGCGTACAAATCCGATTTATCTTCTCTTCGACATTAAAACACTCCTGTATCTGCAAAAAAGATCGATGTAACGTGATAAGAGAATGATTAAAGAGAATAGTTAAACGGTGTATACATTATCAAATAATAAAGAAAAAAAGGAAGAAGTAACGCGCTTTTGTTGCAAGCTAAAAAATATTAACGTTACAAGCTTACAGGATTGTATATCGTTTTTGATGTTGTGCAATGAGAGTATAAAATGGATAGTAATGATATTAATATATAAAGTAAACTGAAAAATTACAAACAATTTATGAGCTTGCATGTGAAAGTTGCAAGTTACAGATCCAAGGTTACATATATTATCTCTGGAATCTATTATAATAAACACTGGATATAATATTGTTTCAATATTTGAGGATGTGTTTTGCTTTAGAGCTACTGCTCACTCACGCCAAGCAATTATTGTAAAGTGTAATATATCTTACAGTATTAACGTAGACGAAAAGCATAGAGGAATCCTTGATTACGTTGTATTTGTGCGTTCCCAACATTCCACAACGAAATTCACATATATAAGATTCTTTGCGTTTGAATCAATCTGAAGGAGAGATATTTAACACAATATGTACAGTTATCTCTAGAGAATGTTTTGAGCGAAACATCGTCGTGTATCGTCTTGTAAAAGACAGAACTGTATATGTTAGAAATAGAGAATTAAAGGAGAATTGTTGTCTTTAAAATCGTTTATTTAATTTTTTTTATACCAATATTAAATTTCCTTGTTTATACATTCGTAATTAGTGAACGTTTTGTTCACAAATTTTGGCAGAGAGTTCAGATTGAAAGAATTTAAAAGTGTGCAGATTGAGAAAGCATCTTTGTTTAACAATAGCTACAATTCTCGTTTAATATTATTATTAAACCGTTAAATATTACTCGTTATCGAGCAAAAGAAAAATTATCTAAATTAAAAAATATATTTAAATTAATAACGAGGAAAAATAAATTTTAATTTCTTTAAATTTAAATCTGCCGCTTTAACTACAATGAAAGATGGAACATGTATTATGTCGTAGCACATCAGCCATTATTTTTTGAAAACGCTGATTGGCTGTCCGGATATTGGATAGTTAATCGGTGAAAATCTGGCTAGAATTGCCAGATTAGGCGCGTTCAAGTTGACAAAGCGGCTAACCTGCTCGTCGATCACATGAACATAATTGGTTGTTACTTATAGATCCAACCAATCATATTCAATCGCTCGGCAAGAATGCTTTGCCGTCTTGAATTTGCCCATTGATTGAATTTGAAATGATTTGAAAAGGATGTTGCTTACTCTTTTTACCGGTTCGCGCTATTTCTATCATTAGCAATAAATAATGAAGTAAGCGAGCTGATTTTCAAATAAAATGAGTGTTTGAACGCGTGAGATGGTAATAATTTACAGGATACTTATATTTTTTCTTTTTTACTTTTAATGTGTTATTTTTGGAAATTTCAATTCAATATATGAAATAGGGTTATGTGAACTGTGTTTATAACTTGTAATTTATATATATTGATAAAATAATTCAGAATGAAAGAAAGAAAAAAAGCTAAGTGTGTCTATCGAATCAATTAAATTGAAGTATCTAACCAAATATCTAACCAGTTATCTAACCAAAATCCATATTTTTTAATGACATGGAATTAAACAAGAATAAAGTAGATTATATATTTGTATCTTGTATTTATATAATGTATCTCTTTTTTTGTATGGATGCAAGATTCGATCATTGGCTCCTAGTCAAAGGGGAAAGCGACCTTTGCTCTTGGATGTACCACATGACATTGTAGAATTAACTCAGCCAGAAAATTATATACAAGAGTCCAAAAGAAGAACCAAGAATGTCAAAGATATACAAATACCGGAACGCAAAGTTGTTCCTCTTTCTGATAATGGTATCTGCACGATGCAAAAAATAGTATCTGAGCACGTAAGTTTATTTATAAACCATTACAATCTTTGTTTTATACCTTTATTAATTTCATTGCTGTAATAAAGTAATGTATGATATTGGATTAGGAAGAGAGAGTTAGAAAACTTCTTAGTAAACCTTTTCAAATACCAATACCTGGTTACCAATTATCTGGACGAGTTCTTGGATTACGTCTACCAGGACCACGTAGGCCATTGCATGATCCTGATGAACCCAATGCATTAATTGTTTATTCACCACCAGAATTATCAGAGCATGATAGACTGAAAGTAGATCCGTATGTATTAATGTATTTCTAAATATATACATATATTTTATACTTCTTACAGTACAGTCTAATTGCAGTTTTATGTTTAAAATCATATTTTAAGATCAAGTTATATATATATTTAATTTATAGTACAAGTTATATATATATTTAAATTATGTATATTTAATTTTTGTAGATGTAAACAACTTGTACATGTAGTTGTAGATCCTGTATTGTGCAATGTGTTACGACCGCATCAACGTGAAGGTGTAAAATTTATGTATGAGTGTGTAACAGGCAAACGTATAGAAAATGCATATGGCTGCATCATGGCAGATGAAATGGGACTTGGTAAAACACTGCAATGCATAAGTCTGTTATGGACATTGTTGAAGCAGGGTAAAGTGCTTAAAGTCAAGACAAAATTAGAAAATAGAAGGAATAATATAATCAAAAAATATTTGTGTAGGTCCGGAGGCTAAACCACTAATAGAGAAAGCAATTATAGTCGCGCCTAGCTCTTTGGTGAAAAATTGGTACAACGAAATTAACAAATGGTTGAATAACATGGTCAATACTCTTGCTATTGATGGAGGAAAGAAAGCAGACATTGATACGCAACTCATCCGTTTCATGAAAACTTATGGCAGATGCGTAACTCCCATTCTCATTATAAGTTATGAAACATTTCGTTTACATGCACACGTTCTGCATCAAGATGAAGTGGGCCTCGTATTGTGTGATGAAGGTCATCGTTTAAAGAATTCTGAAAATCAAACGTATCAATCCTTGATGGATTTGAAAGCTAAAAGAAGAGTGTTGCTTAGCGGAACGCCTATACAAAATGATCTTTTGGAATATTTTTCCCTCGTACATTTTGTTAATCAAGGATTATTGGGAACTGCACAGGTAAACAATTATTGTCTATTATCATATAATATTAACATATTATTATTTTAATACACATGATATATAGACTTATATCACTGAAATTATTCTTTCAGGAATTTCGAAGAAAATATGAGACGCCCATATTACGTGGCCAAGATGCGGCTGCAACAGACGCGGAACGTACAGTTGCTCAAGAACGTTTGTCTAATTTAGTATCCATTGTTAATAAATGTCTCATTAGACGTACTAGCGCTTTACTTTCGAAATATTTACCATTGAAGCATGAACTCGTAGTATGCATAAAAATGGGAGAACTACAAACGCAGTTGTATAAGAATTTCATACAAAGTGATAGTATAAAAAGATCTATGGAAGGTATAAATTTAATTCTAAATAATAATCTTTAAGATAAAAAATAATGTCTCGCCAGTATTATATAATGAAACGTATGAAATATATATATTTTATATTCTTTTAATATATAGAGAATGATAATTCAAAGAAAACAGGTAGTCTGTCTGCTTTAGCAGCCATAACTCTCTTAAAAAAGCTGTGCAATCATCCTGACTTGATATATGACAAAATTAAGGAAAAGGCAGACGGATTCGAAAAAGCTGCATCATTGTTATCACCAAATTATTCTACAAAGTAAAATTAATTTATTTGATGAAAAAAACGCGTCAATAAATAAACGAGAAATTTTTGTTTTAGAGAACTGATGCCAGAATTATCGGGCAAATTGATGGTTCTGGATTGCCTACTAGCGTCTATTAAAACTACAACCAACGACAAAATAGTACTTGTATCCAATTATACGCAGACTCTTGATTTGTTTGAGAAACTCTGCCATAAACGTTCCTATAATTATGTGAGACTCGACGGGACAATGACGATTAAGAAGAGAGCGAAAGTAGTCGACAATTTTAACAGTGACAGCAGCAATGATTTCATCTTTATGCTCAGTTCGAAAGCCGGTGGATGTGGTTTAAATCTTATAGGTGCGAATCGTCTCGTCATGTTCGATCCAGATTGGAATCCCGCAAACGATGACCAAGCGATGGCCAGAGTGTGGAGAGATGGTCAGAAGAAACCGTGCTTTGTTTATCGTTTTCTTTCTGTTAGTATTAGAATAATATTTTTATCAAACAATAAATAATGAAAATATTTTCTTAGTAATATAAAAATTGTAGATTTATTTATAAATAATTAAATTGATAATATAGATATTAAACGATGTAATATGTTTTATATTTCTAGACTGGAACGATAGAGGAGAAAATTTTTCAGAGACAAGCCCATAAAAAAGCATTAAGTTCCACAGTTGTCGACCAAGAGGACGATGTGGCAAGACATTTCACCATAAACGATTTGCGCGATTTATTCAAGTTGGAGGAAAATACTGTTTCTGATACGCATGCAAAGTATGAAATCGTAAAACTATTGTTTTAAAATTATTTGTATATGTATCTGAAGCAAGAATAATACTATTATTCTTATTTAGGTTCAAATGCAAACGTTGTATTAATGGCATCGAGGTGAAAGGTCCTTCGGAGCAATCCGATTGCAATTCCGATCTGTCCGACTGGCGGCACTCACATAATCCACGGCATTTGCCGGATATACCGTTACGACAATGTTGGACTAGCGGTATTTCGTTCGTTTTTCATCATCGTTCGCATGAACAAGTAAAATGACTCTTGTCTAATGACAATCTGTTAGTAATTTGTTTCAAAATTTTACATAATTATAAGAATTAGATATTGCAAATATTGATAAGAAATATTTAACTGTAACAAATTATCTTGTTAAGACATTTATTTAAACAAAGTTAGTTTTTCTTTCTTGAAAATAAAAAACGTATCAACTCGGAATTTTACTTTAATACATAATTTTTTTAAAATACACTCTTATTATATTCAAAATTCAATTGATTTTGTAAAAGATGGTTGCAAAACATGCTTTGCAAAAACGCGGGTGCAATTTATACCAATATAAATGTGCCTTACATTTTGTGTAAATAAGTTAGTTACGTTTATGTATAAAAAAAAATAATTTTGGATAAAAAATAAGGGATATATTTTTACCTTTCTCCAGATATAAATGTATAAACTTTGAAACAATACAGTGTTTAAGATGTTATTAATAAGAAATATTTCATTTATGTACGAAAATTAAAAATATTTTTATTAAATACTTGTGATATATATATTTTTGTCAAAGTGAATAAAAGAGTAAATATAAGATGTTAACAACACAATAATTTTAAAGATTTTAAAGAAATTTTTTAATTTTAAAGAATTTTTCTGTCGGAAGTTAATGAGGAACAAATTATTCTCTAAAAAGTTGTGAATTTTTAACTGTTAATTTTTAATAATTTCCACAAATATAAAATATTCAAGTTCAAATAAATGAAAATTGTAAAAAAAAACCTTAAAACGGTGCGTCAATTGATTATTTTTGCCATTTGAAATTTGAGATATCCTAAAAAGATGAATTAGTATACGATTGTATTTATGATATCGTATGAATATCCTCCGAAGCAAAATTTATATGTTTCAACATTTTTTCTGTAAAATCAATCAATTTCTCCCCTTATCAGTTTTATATTCTCTGATAATCTTTTCACGTTTTATCTAATCAAATGAAAAACAAATTTTTTTTAATCGTTGGGATAATGCATTTACTAATCGTTACAAAAACAAAATCATAAATCAGTTCGTTTAACGACATAAATAAACAACATACACGTGCAACATAATCATGTGCAAGTATTGAAAAAAATGATTTTAATGATAAACAGATTGTACAACGTATGTATAATCCTTCATTATCATTCTCCATGCTCATTTGGCTCGTGAATCCCGTGATCACCCGTAATTGCGCGCTCGGGAGATACGCCGAGTCACGCACCTGCGCTCACGAGGCCGAATGTTTTCAGATCGCGCAGTAGATCTGATAGGCGTCACGCCTTTTGCAGCAGTTCCGTATGCGGGACAACAGCGGTATTGAGGAATTCTGTCTCGCACGGCGGTGATGGGCGGTGAGCGGTAATGGTGAGAGATCGGCCGCGCTTGGATCGCTTGGGAGTCTTGGGTCGAGGGACGGACGGGGAAAGATGGATTTGCAGATGCGGGAAGCGAGCGGGCGCGCGGCATGCGACCACGTGACCGACAGACGCGGCACGTGATTGGCCAAGCCGCGCGTCGCTTTCCCTCCTGACCCGCTGCCCGCTGCTCGCTTGTTCCGCCACCGCGCCATCCGACGGTTTCCGCAACGAGCGTCTGGCTGGGAGGCTCAGAATAGTTCCAGATGTGGCCATGTTTAGTTTCGATCTCCGAAGTTTTGCGCTCATCGTCATATAAACCGCTACATTTTTATACTGACTGCTGAAAGAGTAAATAATACGCATCTGTCCGACCGATCTCGTACTCTTCGTCTTTGCCTGCGACTCATTTATTCGCTGCATATCCACATGCTGTTTTAACGCCCTTGCCGAGAGATCCGAATCTCTGAACGCGACGCAGAGACGCGAACGAACGAAAGAGAAAGAAAGACGAAGAGAGAGAGAAAGAGAGAGACATTTTGTTTGTCGTCGCGTTTGACCGTCGCTCCGCCGATCTCGTTCCGACGGGACGTCGGAGCAACGCGAATCCGTGACACTTTTGGATTCTCCAACTCCGAGATTGCGAGATTTTTCGTTCTCGTTCGTCCTGTACGTTCGTACCGTACATTCTTCATTCTCTCGGCAAGAGTCGCGAAGCATTGCAAAAATCCGCTCCGTCGCTCCCTATCTCTGTTGCTCTCGGGATACTGAACGTTCGTCGTTATTTGGAGAAAGAAAGAAAAGAAAGAGGGAGAGAGAGAGAGAAAACACCAACGTCATTGTCGTAAAAGAAAATTTCGTGTCTTCGTACGGTTAAAATCGCAGAAGTGAAAGCATCGTTTATTTCGAGGAAGGGGGTGAAAAAGAACTTCTCATATCCGAGAGAAAGAGCCGCTTTCTTTTTCTTTCTCTCGATTCCTTCCCCCTCTTTCTCCGCCACTCCCCCTCCCTCCATCGCCTTCTTTTTGTCTCATTTTCCAGCGGGTTTTCGACGACGAGTACGCACGCGCGAGCGCGTTCTCATTTTCAGCGCGTCGCACTTCCGTTTCGGGCACGTCGCGCGCGCAACGACGTCACACTCAGACACACAAAACGGACGCCGGCGGGGGGCAAGGCAGACAGGCAGACAAGCAAACAGGCAGGCAAACAGGCAGGCAAGCAAGCCACAGGCAGACAGGGTGGGTAGGTAAAAAGATAATCGCTTCGGGAGAGAGAGAGAGAGAGAGAGAGACGCCCACAACGATCGCTGGGTCGTATGCCACGTCAGCCAGAATGACGTCGTTGTCGCGACGATGAGAAAAGGAGGCTCGTGCGATCTGACGGTACTCTAATTTTCCACGCGCGACACATTGGTCGAGAGAGAAAAAGAGATCCACGCGAGGGGACGATACCGCTAGTGAAAATAAAAAAAAAAAAATAACGAAAAGGGAGATCGAAAAGGTATCCCGTCTTCGATGAGAGGGCAAGAGAAAGGGAGGAGACCGAGGGTAGAAAAACCAGCTGAGAAAAGTGCATAATATATCCGCGCGTTTATTCAGTTTGTAAGAAAAAAGACTTTTTTGAGAAAAGCTTGTCTGTCTCTTAAACGTTTTCGAGTCCGAACCTGTCAATAATATTCGCGAAGGTCTTTGTGAAAGAAAGATGAAAATGTAACAAATTAACCCCCCCCTCCCCCCTGTAGAGACAGAGCAAAGAGAAGAGAAAACACATAAGTTTTTGGTGACACAAAATATCATTTGATATTTTGAGAAAAAGAGAGAAAGAAAGAGAGAGAGATAGAGATACGACGGAGAAAGGGAGAAAGAAAGACAAAATAGTTTCTTTTCCAGTTTCATATGTGGAGCGCTTATTAAGCTCTCCCAAATGCTAGCATTCGGTCGACGCGATTATTCCGTCAGAGCAAAGACCTGTCGAGTGTGGTCGGGCAAATCGATCGTATGATCCGCCGTCTCGGCCGATCGGACGGCCGCAGTGCTGATATAGGAAATTCGGTACTTCACTCCGGGGTACCATCGAGAGCGCATACACACAGATCGAGACTCGATCTGCGGAACCAAAAGCGAAAATGGCAGTAGAGAGTGTTTCCGCGGCTGAGACTCTGATCCAAAGGTTTGCCACCTAAACTATATACTATCGTACTCTTCCGCGCGTTAGATATTCTCATTTAATAATTCGAATGTGGGGTACATATACGGAGGCGATGGAAAATTTCTCGCGAGTGACATTGTAATCATCATTCACGCACACCTGTACATACACACATACTTGCATACCTACCTACCTACCTACCTACCTACCTACCTACCTACCTACAAATTCACATATCTCTCTTAATTCTTCCGCCCCTCCATCACCATCCTAGTGACGCATTCCCTCTCCTCTATTTTCGTTCCGCCAGAGCGTAACGAAAAAAGAACGATATCGTTCGATTTCGACGCATCTCACGTTTCTTCTTTCGTAAAATATGCTTTACATCATTACAATATCTTATAACTTTTCTCTCGATTAAAAAAACGGCATCTGCAGATCTATTCTTGAATACTACGATATATACTCTCTAAATTTTTTGAAGTCAAATTTCACTCTAAAGAGTAAAAATTGAGCCAGTCCTGAAAAAGAATGACTCAATTTTCAATTCTTTAGAGTGACAATTCACTCTAAACATTTACAGAGTATAATATGATGTAGAATTTTCGTATGCGATCTTTTTCAGGAACAAGGCCTCTGTCCGCTCCATTTTCTTTCTCGGGACACGATGAATCGATTTCGAGCGAGGAAGCGGGGTGAACAGGGGGTCAAGGTCGTTCCTGCAATCTTCGTCGAAATGACGCCGTGATTATTCTCGATAGTCGATTGTGATCCCGCGGGTATCCCGGCGGATTATTTTCAGATTTGGGTCGGGGTGCAGTTCTGACGAGAGAGAGAGAGAGAGAGAGAAAGAGAGAGGAGAATCGCGTCGCAACTCCGGCTTGTTTTTATTTATAGAATATACCGGCGATTATAAAACGAATATTTTGACTCATTCAGATCCTGAGATCGTAAATGCGCGGCAATTTATCAATGCGAAAATAGAATAAATATCCTAAATCTTCGATCGGCAAGTAATGGATTGTAAATGCGCATAATTTTTCGTAGTAGAAATGATTTAATTTATACGAAACTGAGTAAGAGAGTCAGAACTATTTCAAATTCGCGAATAATGCTTTTCTACCGATATAGTTAAATATAGTTAAATTTTAATATAATTATATTTTAATATATTTATATATAGTTAAATTTTAATTTCAGTTCAATTAACTTTTTATCTTTTTTTTTTAATTATTAGAAAATAGTTAAGAATAAGTTGAATGAGATTAAAGTTAATCTATATTGATAGAAATGAGTATAAATCCAAATCGAGACGGTAAACGCTTCGAAATTATGGTTCGATCGTTTCCGGGTCATTTCTGATTGATCGCTTAGGTTCTTCAGCTTTTCTTTCCTCTTTACAAAAGATCGATTACACTCGTGTATACAATGACGGTATAAGTAGGATGAAATGAATATAGAGAAACCTATTAATTTTTCCTCCTACGATATATATCAGGTGTCTCGGATGCATCGCATTTTAGATTTTGATGAAATTTCTGTAATTTTTCTAATTCAACCAAGTTTTATTTCTTAATAAAAATGTGAGACCAAAATATTCTGATTATGAATATTAAAATCGCATAACAGTAAAAGATAATTTGGTTCAAAGACGCATTCTATAAATTAATGATTAGAATTTCATAAAAAGAACGATTTTGCCCAAATATCTAAAAATTTAGATACAAATCTGAAAATAATTTTGTAGGAAAAAAACTGTCATCGAAATAATTACGTAGGAAACTCAAGTATGGTGAGCAAAAAGTTTTGATATTCTAGCAATTAATTTAGCGTCCTACATAATTATTTTGATGGTCCAACAAAATTATATTTTCGGATCTAGCTAAATTTTTAGATATTTTCTGCAAAACCATCCTTTCCATTATTACATGAGCATTCTTTTTCTTTATTTCAAAAGAATTCCGCTTTATTGTTTTACGAGGCGTCCAAAATTAATTTGATCAAGGCAAGGGGTCAATTGAGCAAGGGATCAATTGCGCAAAAATTAAAGAAAGAAAGGCCTTGTTCGTTCTATGGAAAAGGTCATATCAGAATTCACAAATGAAGAGCGATAGATCCGAATCACTCCATACACATACTCTTCCAAGTCAGAACAATCGAACGCTCGTCCAAAGACCTTTAATTTTTACCCTCTTACATAACACACATGAAACACGCACATACGCAGATACGCATGCAACGCTCAACAGGCAGAAAGAGATAGAAACACAGAGAAATTCTTCAATGAACGAGAATCGACACGCGAAGAGCTTTTGGACGTAATATCTCCTTTGACGTCGTCCGCTTTAATGTCACCCTTCAATCAAACAATATTGCAACGACGACAATGTTTAGAATGTGGTGGTTCCTTCGATGTTACGTCACTGTAACTGTATGATTATGACAATTAGTCATAATGATAATGATGATCATGATGATGAATAATGATCTGATGATAATGCAGATGATAATGATGATGAATTGATGATAACCCCGATGAAAGCGGTAAGGTAACTCCAATCTTTTATTTCCGTTTGGTAATCGCGCTCCCTCGCGACGACCTGTACATTAATTTGGTAATCGATTGATGGAATAGATTTTTTAAAGTAGAAGCGGATTTAATGTCCCATTTCTATCTATTAA
>Ga0157364_1002105_pt1 | contig 18052 bp, 12 predicted proteins | sample AttsexASBM2_FD_111476 | JGI IMG/M metagenome (GOLD analysis project Ga0157364, IMG submission 111476) | Fungus gardens microbial communities from leaf cutter ant in Ribeirão Preto, State of São Paulo, Brazil - Atta sexdens ASBM2 | ecosystem: Host-associated > Fungi > Mycelium > Unclassified ...
GTCGCCCTCCTAGGAGCGATCATTATCTCTTTAGGAACTCAGGGTCAGAATATGGGCCAAATAACGTAAGGAATTATTAATAATAGCTATAGTATCACTACGCAAAAAATATATATTTACGAGCAATTTATTAAAAAATAATACAAGAAAAATGCTCAAATAATTTATACAATTAATAATAAGGTATTAATAATATAGGGCTACAAGCCAAACAAGGTCTTAATGCGTTATTATGAAATAAAAAATAAATTTATTATAACATACGTTTCGACCCTAATTGGGTCATTCTCAATGTTGAAACTAATACAATTTTAAAAAATCAATGATTTATTTGAACACTAACATCAAATAATTTAGACGGTAATTATAATAATATATAAACTCATCGCAGTGTATGTAATTTATTAAACATATATCTATTATTAGCACTTTGATTGCCAAACTAATTTTAGCATTTAATTTAATAAATCTAATAAATTATCTTATAATACCTATTGTTTTTTAAATATCTGATTAAAATTTATATTATTTTTTCAATATCTTAAATATTTATAATTATAAGTAAAATTAATTTTTTAATTGAGTGAATAAAATCATTATAACAGGCTGGTATTTATATTCTATTTGTATTTTAAGATTATTTTAAGAAATATTTAAAATACAAATAGGATTCTGTGATTGATTCATGACAACTTAAAACGGTCTTGAATATAAAAATCGATTATGAACTACACCGACCAAAGTATTAAATAGTGAGACTTCCAAACTTTGCAAATTTTCAGAAATAAAGACTTTTTACATTCTGTATCTCTCAAAAATAATTATTTTATTTTTTATTGTTAATCTATTGATAAGGAAAGACCATATTTTTAAATCGGCCTTCTTCATGAGTCTTTTATAAAAAAAACGAACATGAGTGTTACACGTACGGTAATCATCGCAGATGCTGCCGGCCACTTGAAAACGAAGTGGTCCGGGCCGCGAGTAAGTAAAACAGTTGCCGTTGGTCGAGAAATAATATCGACGAGAAAAAAGACCGCACGCGCCGTTGCTCTTCTATTGCTATGCTATAAGATAAACTATTGTATAAGTAGGTGCTTAAGTGCCTTTCAAAAAATTCAATTGATGAATAAATTATGTGATAATTTTCATTATAAATAATTTTAACTTTTCTGTTATCATACTGAATTGTTTATCAATAAAAACAAGTCTATTCTTACGACAAATATATTTAATTATAATTCCAACAAATAATTATCCTCATTATATTATATATTTATATTATTTATATTTTACATATACTTATTCTCAAAATATCTATATATATTGATTGAAACAAAAGTTCATAGCACTACAAACTTCAAAATTCAAATAGCTGTAACTTAAAAATGAACAAAATTTAAATTAAAAATGAGAGTTTTGAAGCTTCAAATCTCTGCTCCCAAAAAGTCCGTATGTTTTTTCTGTAAGTTTGGTAAAGTTTACATGTAAATAAAAAATTACAAGCTAGATAAAATGAAAAATTTTCTTATCACTTGTCACGTATCTGAAAAAAAACTTCCAACGAAAACTTAGAATTTTCCCTACAAAATCGTTCTTTAAAATGTTTCTAAGATTTTTTACTGACAAATATAAAACTGAAACTTTGCTCTATCGAATGATATGATAATACATAATTATTTTTATATAAATATATATACATGATACAAATGAAGCAACGCTACGACCTATTGTTCCAACCAAATATTTCACGAGAAATACACTTACAATTAGTTTTAATAAAAATCCACTTACCGCGAGGATCTCACGAATGATATTCTTTTATTTCCCTTTTACGTCTCCTTCATCATAAGTTGAGGTCAAAGAAAAACACAGATTCCCAAAGGATCCAACCCCGCAGAGAAACGCAATACTGATAAAAATCGCTACATTTTTCCTAAAAACAAGGTCCGGTGAAGTTGGATAGATCCCTTCGGTGTCAACCCCCTATGTGACAATCGTCCGCGCTCCATCGAGCGAGCGGTGTCTCCTAACTAGGGGTACCTGTAACCCCCGCAGTTTCGGCGGTCTAAAAACGTCCTTCCGCACGAACGCGCGCACAGAATGGAAATCCCTCGTACACGATAATGCGAACATGTCAAGCTCTCTCGCTCCGACGATTATGAACTTCATCATTCGAAGACGAATGCTAATAAGATTCTAATCCGTTCGCCCACGTTATTTGCGAATTAATGTGCGCACGTAAACAACGTGTGCGTCATACGACTTGCGTCAACTTTCAATCTTTTGATACACAAGGCTTCTCATTTTCTAATCTAAGACATTTACTTATTAATTAATAGAATTATAAATACATCAAGGTAAAGGACTCTTGCACTAATTAGAAAATTGTATCTCGGTGAAATGAGTTTAGTTTTCATATGATGTAGCTTATAATATATCAACAAAAGATGTATAATGAATGCAAGATTCAATAATGAATAATTTTTGAATTATGATATGTTAAAGGTACAGAACTTGTGTGCTCTCTGAGCATTTTTGATACACCATAATTAAAAAACTATACTTTATTGAGCCTTTATTGTGTCTAATTATATCTTTTGCCGTTACATTATATATGAAAAAAAATTAATTCATTTCATCAGTATTCAATTTTCCATGTAATTAGTGCGAGGTATTTTATCGTGTTTCAACTATATAATAAATGCAACGTGCATTTTTTTTATTTTACACGGAATACAAATTATGACAACGAATATTGTCGATGGATTATGAAAATGACAGATGACACGCTATATTTTGAAAAGAAACGAAAACTCGGATACGAAGATCACCCTTCGGGCGATAGAAAAAAACTTTACTGTTGCGATTTTCAGTAGAAAAAAAATTAACGAGTTCTGTGCAAAGCTGCAGTTACACAGCAGCTGCGACGAGCGAAGCGTGATCGAAATCACACTTCTGGAAGACTGCCCTAAGTCATGATAATCGAACGGAATATTGATCAGGTGTTTATCTGCCTACGTTTAAATCGTATTTAAACGTGATTAAAATGATATTCAAGGCAATATCAAGGCAATCAAAATAGCTTTTAATAACTAAAATTAATTGATAAAAAAATTGTGCATAAAGTAGTGCTATATATTGAATTTTAGTATCTGATTTAGCTGATTTTTTTGAAACTTTTTTTACGCTCGTAAATATATATAAAGATTATATTTAAAAACTTATGAAACAAGACAAAGATTCTTTAATTATTGATACCAACAATTAGATGTCTTGACATTGCGAAGTATATTTTCATTTGCCATCGATCGTCCATAATATAAGTTTTTACTTTTCTGACAAATTCTAATGTATGTATTTTATGTATACTGTTATATTACTGTTTAGTTTAACTAACAAAACGAAGATCCTTCTTAATTTATTGATGATCAACAATTATATAGTTATTCAATGCGAAGTATACTTTCAATTTTCGATCAACTTTATGTTATGTTTTTTTACCATTTAAATACATTTTGTAAACATTGATAATGATTCGTTCGTGATCATTTGTTGTTATTAGCTGGCATGTCATTAAATTTCATAATTAATTTATTAAGACATTTTTTTACTTATCTACCAATTTTATAGGTCAAACTTCTGGTAGCTCTTTTTCTTTTAACTTGTTATAAAAACTGAGTTTAATTAAAAAAACATTTTTTTAAATAATTCTTAAAATATTTTATTAAATATCATTGCGCTTAAAAGCATTTATAATCAATTTCTATGAGAAATGTTAAGATTTCCATTTATAGCACTTATACTGCCCACTACGATTTTCCGTGACAACGGAAGGGTTAACAGAATAAATCGCCATTCAACGCCATTCATTATCTACCAGAGAAAACAAACTGGTCATCTCTCGTTGCTCGCATTATGTCCGGACTGTCACGGTTGTAGAGGATTACACGTCGATTACGAGGCGTAATTTTAAACCCTCTCTCGCAGTGTGCTCTCACTCTCTCTGTCGTGCGCTTCGCGTCGCAACCCTTTGTGGGTTACTCTATGGTTTTACAATCAGTCATCCGTGCTGTGACACGACCGATGGGTCGTCATCGTGTCTGCAAAGGGGTTGCCTCGTTTCGGAAAGCGGATTACGCTCGTTTCTCTTGCGTTCCTCTTTTTAGTTTTCACTTCACGCCAAGTCGACTCTCGATACCGGCGAACTCGACGGCTGCCATTTCTCTCGTGATTGATGGGTCTTGAGTCAAACCGATCGCGTATCTTCCTTCAACAATCGAAGATTCTCTCCTCTCTCCGAACATGGTTTTACACGTTTCTCGGCTCGTCGTAATAATTTTTACTCGTCATTGTTTACGGCATCACAATCCACCCTTCTTCAGAAGGCGTGTCCGTCCAAAGGGTGAAGTTTGGCTTCCGAAAACATAATAGCCAAAAAAATGACATGCTGCAGTTTTTACGAGAGATAGTACGTCTCATCTGCGGATTTTGCATGGTTGGTACAGCATTTAATTTATTATATGATTAATATATAAAAGTAATAACAAAGTCAGACACTAGATATTATTATATTTGTTAAATATAATTAATTTAAATTAAAACAATTTACAGAAAAATTCAAATATATTATTTATCTACGTCGACATATAGTAATTTAAATTTTAATATAAAAGTTTCAATTTTAATATTTAATAATATATTTTTTATGTCAAGTTAAAATAATTAAAAATTTATTCAAATATATTGAAAATCACATTTGTCGACATTTGTTTTCGTATCACGACAGAAAAGGATCATATATAATTTAGAGATAGTTTCTAGATAAAGTTTAAGTAAATCGCTGAAAAGTTTACTTTTGGACAAGACGTAATCTCTCGATATGATCGAGAAATACTTGATGCGGAATATTCGGGGTGGTGCTTCGAAACTTCCGCCGTCCCCCAACCATTGCGCTCTGCAAAGGTGCCCCCGGCCTTTTTTCCAGTATGAATGATGATGTATGGATGCTGGCTCTGGGCATCGGGGGCACGGTAAAGGGTTCCATTGTTGCGTCCTCCCCTGGAGAACGCGAACCCACTCTGCCCCGCAGGGGAGACCTTCGTAAAATATTACTGCCGAGCAACAAACTGCATTCTGCAGGCTGTATACTGTTAATTTTATGCCCGATTTTTTGCCCACTCCATCTAACTTCATCCCCCCCCCCTTCTTTACCTCGCAGCCCTCGCTTTCTTCAACTATCCCTCGATGTTGTTACACAAGAGTCTGTGATCCAAAGTGCCAATGATAATAAATATTCATTGAATTATTCTCAAAAACAACATTGAAAGAAGCGTGCAAAATAATATCTATCCTTATATCATTTATAGTTTCTATGAAATACTGTGTGCATTGTAAAAAAATTTGATTTTGCGATAAACGATTTCATAAAAATTCTTTTTTGCATTCACACAATAATCTAGCAATCTCCTTTTAACTTTACAAATTTATTAATTTGAAAACTTTAAATACAATTATAAAAATTTAATAAAACAATTAATGACTCAAGAACATCAATTGTAAGAAAACAAAATAAAAAAGGTAAATATGAAGTGCAATAAGCGATGGAGTGTAAATAATTAAATCGACGACACTAAAATAAAGTCAACAGATTAAAAATTACACACATGTTGTAAAAATTTATATGAGATAATATGTGAGAAATTACAAATGCAAGAGATAAAGTTGCGCTACATATGCTCATACTCATTAAGGCATGTATTTTCTGATAGACGTCTCAGGATTCGATCGAACTCTTTGCTTGAAAGAGTTAGTAATCCGAGAAACGGGCAAATCGGGTCCCGCAATTTCACGAGAACAATGCGAGACCGCAATTAATAGAGTCTGTAATCGGATGCACCCTGCGTTCTCTATGCAAATTCGATCGGACACGGTTTTAGAAATTCGCCTTGGCCCTTCTCGTGCGTCAACAATACGCCGACTTCGCCGACAATGGGAAATAATAAACCGTGATAAATAGCTGAGCAAATACACGTCTGCGATTGCGATGTTCTCCGCCTCTCTCTTTCTCTTCGTATGTTCTCGATTCCAGGTGCAGCCGCTTGAATTCCAAAATAAATATGTTTGGCAAATATCTAGGGTGGCCTGTGTCGGAATAAATGAATACTGGTATTAATTTTTCCGGTTACTTCTTCTACCAAACTCAATTTGTCGTCCGATGCGAAAAAAAAGTGAAACATTTAAGCGCGTAAGAACTCATTCTTCTTTTGCGTCGAGAACAATATTTATGATTTAATTTATTGTCTTTGAACAACTCAAAATTAACAAAACAAGCGTCACAAAATTGATTAAAGTTGATAAGTGCTATTTAGATATGTATTGCACATGCCAGCTTCAAATGACCGACCATTATAATTGATTTTTATAACATCATAATTCTATTACTTATTGTAATACGGAATAATTATCATAAAATAAATTATATAATGTAATTATAATAATTCTCTCTAAATTCTTTTATTTACTTTTACAAATCAGTTCTACTTTATTACTAGTACCATTTTTTCTGTCTTGTTACTAATAATATTTATCTACAATAATTTTGCATATTAAAAAATTAATTTGTTGTATTATTCCTTTTGGTCACTTTAAATATTTACTGAAAATACAATAATAAAAGCTTTGATATATTAGTAAAATTATAATGTACGATCAGATATTGGTGCCAGATTCAAGTCGGACCAGGTGACTGCGTCGGGGTAAAATCCGTCACGACACGGTGACGGTTTTGGAGGGCAGAAACTTGAAGAGGCAGCACTAATCAAAAGTGGTCCACGGAGACAGATTGAGGGGCGTGCTGAAATAAATCAGTCTTTTGTTTTACAGCCCTAAAACGGTCGTTGGGGATATATATATATATACAGCGCGCGAAATGACGTCCATTCATTAAAACACCCCAGCTGCGAGATCGAAAAGACTCCTGATGCCGATTCAGCAGCTCCGGATAGCGCAATTAAATAATCTCGACCATTGTGACAAAGTCATTATTTTATTACGTACACTTATTTATTGCTAACGTATATGCAAATTTTATTGCAGCACACTGCGCTTAATGTTACATCAGGACTTTAGTAATTTAAGAAGGGCGCAATGTTGTGAAACGAAAAATAATTAATGATACTAAATAGTTGCATTTATAATAAACGCACTTAAAATCTTTTATAGAGATATTCGGATAGAAAATTCCGAATTTATCGGATAACTATTCTTAAAATTAAAATCAAATCGTCCGAAGTGTTTTTTTATCATTTGACTGACCTTTTAACGTTAACATATAATTACTACAATTTTTATATTTTTCTCATTGATCACCTTTTAAAATTTTAAGATGACATTTTTGGAGTTTACAATGAATAATTCATTCGTTTTATAGCACTTTTATTAACCTTTTTATAACCTTTTAAATTTTTTATATATGAGAATCTAAACTTTTAAATATTTCTCTTTCTTCTAAAAAAAACTTTTAATATCTTAATTATTCAAAATAGATATTTTCTTTCCTCTACATGTTTTCTCTTTTACATTCCGCAAATAAAAAACATAAAACCTTACAATCGGCTCGTATGCCTCATTTGTTGTTTCGTTAAATATCCAGGTTCCGTTATATTATGGAGCAAAATTAACGAGCAGAGAGATAACTCGAGTTGTATCTAAAGACGCGCGGCGGGGCAAATGAGCAAACAGATTCTCAGCAGAGAAGACAGTCTGCACTCTGACACAGCAGCCCGTAAATACAGTACTCGCAAAATCTATCTTCGCTGCCTTTCGCCAAAATTGCGGAATTGTTATCGCAAATTCGCGAACATTTCAATTTAAATTGTTATCGCAATCGTGTATGCGTTGATCTTCTCGCTCGATACACATACACAAAGAGCAACTTGATTACGATATAATAGTGGATAAATTGTGTTACTATACGAAGAAACCTTGCGTGAAAATCTGCACGATAAGACTCTGGCTAATTATCTCAGACAGTTAACCCTGCTCCGAATATTTTTCTCGAGATGGAAAAAAACATCTTTGATTTATTCGCTCATTATCTCAAATTTATCTAAAATATTTTAATTTTTCTGAACTAGAAACCTCCTCCTAGAAACATCTTAAAGCTATTTGTTCAATAATTGTTTTAGCGAATTATTCTTTTAATCTTAATTAGAAACCATGATTAAAATGTGCAATTTAATTTAACGAAACGGTAGTTACTTAAGCTACAACCGTTGAGTGATTAATGTATAAAGTAGTATAACTACGTTATAGTTCATGAGTGTAATCTACACACTTGCTAATGAGATGTTATGAATCATATATTCTATATATAGAAGAAATATTAACTTATATGCTACAATGTATTTAAATTAAACAAGTCACATTGAGTTCAAAATTAAAAGACATTTGGAAATAATATTTTTAAATGCCACAACAATTTTTTTATTTAGAAGATAAATATTTTATTTTCATTATCTCTCATTTTGTATTTCTCATATTTAATTTTATTTATTATTAATAAAATAATTAAATGATAAAAATAATTAAAAATAATGATAAATAATAATGTAAAATAATTAAATTGGATATTAATTTTTACATCATTGCACTTTAATAAAGTATTGCATTCATTATAAGTTTGGAGATAATATTTCGAAATGTATTTGAGATCTATCCTCCTGATTTTAATATATTGCAATTATTTATTTTAACAACTGTTATTTTTTGATTGTAGACTTCGTTTTCGATAAGATATCGATGATGTTTATCGGCGAAATCTTAGTGCATGCAGAATGAAGAAATGCTATGAAGTACAATAATTATTGCGCGGGCGCGGGTCAATAATTCGTGCCACGTTGCTTGGCGACGGTATTCCTACTCTAAGCCTCTGGAACAATCGGCGCGAAGTGCTCCTCTGTTCCCTCTCCAACTGTTCAGACTCCAGGCAGAAGCCGACCAACCTACAATACGGCGCTTCCAAGACCGAAGACGAAGATCTTGTCTTCCAATTGCGGCGGCTGACCCCTTAGTGTTATCTCCGTTCGTAAAGAGAGCAAGCTAGGTATTATTATGATTTACATTTCTCTTCCCTCTCGTCTTTTAAAAATCTGTGCATTTGAAACCAAGTTGATTTTCTGAAGAGGACACGTGACGAGTATGTGAAACGTGTTCTGCATGCGCATGGTTTCAATAATAGTCGCACGTGGTGTTTTCCAGAATCACGACTTGCGGTTTACGAAATAAAAGTGCCAATAGGAGTATATTAAATTTCTGTGATATTAATTAATTTATTAATTTGATTTATTAATGACGATAAAACTTTTGCATCAATTAAAATAACAGAAAAATAAATTGAATGTTATTTAATATTATATATTTAATATCATATATAATCGCTTCGACTTAAGTGTAATTTGCTCGTCGGCAGCTACAATTCATTCAATCACCATACATTACAACTAGTTTCCTCTGTTACAAATTAACAGAAATAAGTACCTAGAAAAGTTTATTACTCTTGATATATTTCGCTCTTTAAAGAATCATTACATATCGTACACGCTATTTTTCTGTCTTTTAAATTATTTTTTAAATTAAAAAATTTCAGTTTTTCACGCAACAATTTATTGTATAAAATAACAATAAAATAATATTGATTATGATTATATAATGAAGTAATTATTTATACGTAAATTTTTTTATTTATTATCATAATTTTATCTTCTATTTTTATAAATAGTATAAAAATCATTAAAGAGAGAGTAAAATTGAAATTTGCTGTCATATTTGTGAATTAGATCGCATACTTTATATTTTTTATTACAATTTTTAGGCGCGTTTCTTCAGTTTTGTTAACTTCAGATAAGATTAGATTAGGAAAGCAAAATAATTTAAAATTAAAATTAATTAGAAATCTGTTGTTTGCTTGTAGAACTGGAAACGGTGGTATGTGGAAGAAAAAAGATGGACCAGAAAAAAATACATTTACATCGCCAAATGATGGGTCATATATAGAAAATTACGTGACATTTGTGTCTGAACGCTGGTCATCACTGAAATCGTGGTTTAACAACAATTTCGAAAGACTGTTTAGTTTTAAAATAAGCGATGTGTCTAGTTTTGAAAAATTCGTTCAGTTTTTATATCGCCCGACGGATCCAGCCAGTCTAGGAGTGGCCAGAGCTCTATTTGGTGAGCCAATATGACAATTATACTTTTACATAATTTTTCTAATTACAAACTAAGCTTTACGAACTAATCTAACTCATTATTATGTCTTATAACACCGACGAGAAGTTACATTATTTATTTCTTTTCGCATTGTCTCTATTTTCAACTGACTATTTATATCTAAAACACTTTTTATTTTCTGATTTAAGAAACTTTGAGTTTGTTATATTTAAGGATCGAATTCATCTCATGCGTCCTCTGTTTTTACTTCAAATCTAAGGATATTTAAGCATATCTTTTTACTACTATTAACATTATAAGCATTTCAATGATTGACTGCAAAACTATTATTATACGTATGTTCTTTTTCCGTTATATATTATAATTGAATTAAATTATGATATTCGTTTTTCATGTTACCAGCGTCTATTCTAGAGAGCGAGATAAAAAATTTATGTTTTGTTTTTACCGACTATAATAAATATGTATATTTTTAACATTGATCCGAGCGTAATCGAAACATTTGTTGTTTACTGCTAGCATATTAAATTTTAGCAGATTAAATTTTTACTCAATAATATATTTGTTTTTTTTATTTTTGTTCAACTTTGATATATCGGTTTATTTTATATAATAATTTTTGGCTCGTAGGCCCTTTTTTCTTTGGTTTTGTAATCTAACTCAGTAAACATCAATTAAAAGTAATATAACATCAATGTTATAATTTTACTCAACAATATAAATGTAATATAATACATGTGTTACATAACAATTATATTATTGAGTTCGAAATTATAAAAATAATCTTATGTTACTTTTAGTTGGTGTTTACTAGAAAGTAGCTTGAAGTCAAAAACTAAACTAAAATATTTATTATATATTTACCGAAGAACTTTTCAATTAAAACAATTAGATAAAATAATTATAGAAGAACGATTAATAAATCATTCAATTCTAATTAAAAAATTTAATTATATTGTAATGATATGTTATTAGTAATGATATGTTATTAAGAAAGAACATTTCACAAATCAGCACACTGGCTCATCGCTGTTATCATACAGTTTAATCCTCCTCACCGCAACACTTAATAAACGAAGTGAAGAATTTGAATTGTAAGAACTAGACACGATTTAAGACCTATTAAAGCAGTCTTGAGAATTAATGGCTCGAGCTAATAAAAGCACGGCCGTGATTCTATATCGCCGGTGGAAAAAGTGTATTACTTATACGAGCTTCTTTATCTTAACAACGCTTGTGCACAATCAAACTTGATTAAATATAAAAAAAAATAAATCTGAAGGTTTAAAAGATTTTGCTATGCTAAAGTACACAGAGATAAGTTTTTCTATATAATTTATAAACTTATTTAAACTACACATGTAATTCAAATCTCTTTTTTTATTTACCTGTAGGATTTCAGTAATATATCCTGAAAATTCAGTGACAAGCTGCATGATAATTATATATATTTTTATATAATTTCTCTAATTATAATTTAAGTTAATGTAGAATAAGAGATACAATTTTGAATACAATTCTGAACAAAATAAAATTTAAATCCATTTTTGAAGTTCAGAAAAACCAAAAAAAACCAAACAAAAAAAAAATCAAAGTTACTTAAACTGAAAATTGGATTTAAATCTTATTTGATCAAAATACAATGTTCAAAATTATACCACCTTATCCTAAATAGTTTAAAGTCACCAATCAAAATATATATTTACTGAAGAATCTGCAATTAAAATAATTAAATAAAATAATGATAAAGGAATAAATTATTCAGTTCTAATTTATTATCTTTTATTCAGGCGTTTGCATGGTGATAGACGTTGTCGAAGAGAGAGGATTCTCAGATATCGACATAAAATGGGGAGATCCATGGGATTGTCATTTTCCATTGATTCACGGGATGATGCCACCGTCACTGTCGTGGATGATAATGATATACACAGTGATGTGGATGGGTGCCTTCGGAATAGCGCTCGGTCTGCGCTTCAGGATCGCATGTGCCTGCTTCGTGTTGCCTTATTGGTATATCTTTCTGCTGGAAAAGACCTACTGGAACAATCATACCTATCTCTACGGCGTCGTAGCCACTTTGTTCTGGGGAACGGAAGCGAACAAATATTTGTAAGTTAAATACCTACACACACAGTAAAAAAGTATTTTCTTAGTTGTGTTAAAACTGGTTCTTGTTAAAATCTTTTTAAGTTTTTAAGTTAAATTAGTTTAACATAATAAATTATATTATTATGTTATTTGTGAAAATATATATATGTAAATTAATATTTAACATTTCTTAATGTTAAAATAACACAATTTACAAATGAACAATTTAAAAAGCAAACAAAAATAATGTATCTTTAAAATAAATTCTAAGATAAAAGGATAGACGTACTACTTTAACATATTATATAAATGTTAATTTTCTAACCGTGTATATTTTCATATAATTCTCCAAATATATGCATTAATTGATGATGAAATTTAATGTGCTATCATTTTTTAGCGCATTAGATGCAAGCAATGCAGAACGGGATGGCAAATCCGTGCCATACTGGAATTACTTCATTCTAAAGTTTCAATTCTTTGCGCTTTATTTTTTGGCCGGCTTAAAGAAATTCAGCAGAGAATGGCTTGAAGGCTACGCTATGATAAATCTGTCTAGACATTGGGTGTTCCATCCATTTAAGTAAGTAGAATTCATTATTATGATTGGAAATTATTATTGGAAACAAAAAGACAAAATTATACATTTTAGCAAACGAAGAAAATACTGTTATAAAGTAAGAACAGAATTGACAATCAATTTAATTTACAATTAACGAATTTCGTTTGAATTATTATTATATTGATTGTCCGGAAAGTTCGTGCCGACTAAAATTTAAATTTTAGTATACATTTATTAAATTAAAATTTTCTGCGTTTCAATTTTCCTTCAACATCGGAACTTTCCGGACAATCTAATATATTTCAGCTTTAGTTCATAATTATATTTCAAATCCGATAGTAATTGATACCTAATTTATTCAACAAAAAGATGTATGTACAATTTATAAAGTAAATTATGTTATACTTTCACATTAGGATCTAATTTAACCTATTAAAAAAACATTGGCAGGTACAGAAATTTGTCAAGCATTAATTACAAACAAAATTTTTTTGTAAAATCAAAGATAAAAAAATAAAATATTAAATTATTATTTAAATTATTACATTAAAAAATATTACTTAAATATATTAAATTTATAAAACATTTTATTTAAAATTATATTAATACAAAAAAATAATGTAATAGAATTTACGTATTTTATAACTAAGAACTTTTTAAATTTAAAATAGATATTTTAAAAAATATTTTTAAAATATCAAAATTGTGATTAAGCATTTTAGAAATATTTAAAAAATATAACACTTTGCTGTAAATATTTAAAAAAAAAAAAGATTGACCCTCCCATAGATTAGTATAAAAAACAGATTATTTCTTGATTAATAAGTAAAGAAAATGGTCTCTTTCAGAATATTTCTATCCACTGAACAGATTGACTTTCTAATCGTCCATTGGTTCGGCTTTATTTTCGATCTGTCCGTTGGATTTTGGATGCTGTTCGAGAAAACACGTATACCGTCCATGGTCTTCTGCACAACTTTTCATTTAATGAACTCAAGACTATTTAATATAGGTAATTATTATTCAAAATAAAAGATAATTATTATTTAAAATTAATTAATTAAAAAAAAATTTTGGATAAGGATTGATAAGACTATTCAAAGATTTTCGTTGCACTATTATATTAAGGTTTAAGAAAAGATCTTTTCAGGAATGTTTCCGTATGTGTGCCTGGCAACGATGCCACTCTTTTGCCGTGTAGATTGGCCACGTAAATTAGAGCAGTATTTTGGACTGAAACAAAAGATTTTATCGATTAATGCAAATTCAATCGATGCAAACAGCGTAAAAGAGACTGACCAAGCAAAAGAATCTGTGAAGCCCAACAATTTAAAATTGCCTTCAAATGAAATTTTTTATAATAAAACAGTGCATGAAGGTGAAAAAAATATTTTTTTTACAATAATAATTCAATACAAGTTTAAAATATCTACAACTATTTTCAGAAAAAGTAATGAACAAGGAAAAAGACAAAAAGTATTTTGTTAAACCAAAATCTGAAAAAGAAACTGATGGAAAAGATAACGATACACAATCGTTTAAAAGTTCAATTAAACTTAATGAAAAACGAAAAACGACCAATGTTTGTAAGAAAAATTGGATAGCTCAGCAATCATCGAAAACTACAAAAAAACAAAAGTTTGTAGCATCGCTGTTGCTGTGTCATATTTTACTGCAGTTTTTTTTGCCATACTCACATTTTATATCAAAGGTACCACCTACTAATATATTAGGTATTATTATATTACCCTTATAGAAAATTTAGTGATTAAATATTTATTAAACACTAAATAACAGTATTTTAAATATTCAAAATAAATAAATTATTTTTTAATATTAAATTGCTTATACAAAAAATAATTCTAAATCTGCTGACATGTTTACTTTTGCAATTAAATTAATTCTACTTCTAAAAAATATATGCAACAGGTAAAATATCTTTAATTGCAAGATTTTCTAAATTTATATAAATTATCATATGATTTTTATTTTTATTACAAAAATGTAACTTCAGGGTTATAACAATTGGGTACCTGGTCTATATGGTTATTCCTGGGACATGATGGTTCATAGCTGGGACACTATACACGTAGTAATTAAAGTGCACGATAACGTAAACGACGAAGTACGATATTTAGATCCTGTCGCTTGGGTGCAAAATGACCGATGGATGAAGCACGGGGACATGGCGATACAATATTCGCAATGTTTAAAGGTGTTTTAAAGTGCCATAAATAAATATCTACCTTAAAATTCCCAATAATATTTCTGTCAATAATCATCATTTTTATGCCATTATATTTATTAAATTGAATTTATTTATGTATAAATTCAGAATAATCTGATGCGTCGAAAAGAAGAATTGAGGACCAAGCATTATTCTGAAGATATGGAAAAATGGATGAAATTATCTACGAATTTCAGCGTTTACATAGACGTATGGTGTTCGCTAAACGGCAGATTTCAACAGAGAATATTTAATCCAAACATCGATATGTTGACAGTTGATTGGCATCCATTTAAACCTGTTTCGTTTCTAATGCCGTTACTCACGCAATATAATTCATATAGGTATGTCTGTTTCAGTCGCTAAAATATAAATTAATTTATTATACAATGTAATAGTATTGATATTCGCTAAAAAAAAACGTCATAAAAATAATATAAATTAATTACATTATGAAAAATGATTAGTAATAATTATTAATTATTAATTTTTGGTATATAATTGTTAATTATTGCTAATTGGTAACTATCTTAGTCAGCCGAGAGAGATTAAGAAAAATTATTCAAAATTTATGGCTAACCCTCCAGGAAACGAATAAAATTTGTAGTACGTTCACTTTAAAATTAATTTAGGAATAAATTCAGTATAAATTCAGAGTCTATACAAATAAATTATATTTACAAACTGAAGATACATATATGCAACTTTGAACATTAAAATATAGTACTTCTATCCCTCCTCCCCTCCTCCACACCTCATCAAAAATATCATATACCGCTAATATAAATATCGATAGATTCTTCTTTTATAAATAATTTTTTAGTAAACAAAAGCAATTTCTTTTAAAAAGATAAATATTTTTTGGCAATTTATTATCCCTATAAATATTAAGATTTAATTTGAAAACACACTTAGCCACGTATTTATTTCCTGATTTTAAATATTTTGTTTTTTATGGTTTTCAGACATAAAATGGATGAAATTCAACAGCATGTATACACTTGGTCAAATTATACGGATGTATTGTTCGTAGCCGATTTTCCAGGAATGTATTTGGAAAACTACATATCCACCGATTTCACGAATGTTTCTTTGACGGTGCTAGAAGGTGAGGTAACTTATGGGGAAGAAGAATCAATGGATATAATCACTGTGTCAAAGAAAAAATCGATCTCTGTCGGAACAGGGAAATTTCATCGAATAAAAACTACAAGTTCTTATCCGGCATGTTACATGTATACTTACACAAATCAGACGAAGCAATTAGATAACGAAAAGTAAGTATTACATAAATATGTCATAATAAGATATTGCTATATAAAAACGTATAAGTATCTATTAAGATTTGGTGATTAATTTTGTGATATATTGCGATAGGTTTTTGAACAATATTTATAACGTATGATTTATATTTTATAATAAAAGAAAATTAATTATTTATATAAATAAAATTAATAAAACTTCTGTATACATGAAATAAGATTTTAAAATCAAATTAATACATTTTGGAAATTTAAACTTAATACATTTTTTAGAAGAAAACCTCCTCCAGTAATAGAAAACATGCCACAATTGTTAAAAGAAATTAATTATAAAATCATTGCATGGATAAGAACGTTCGTTCATATAACAAATGCCTTCTTAAACTTGATGTACGATGTTCCTATGGTACGACGAGTACGTGTTAGCAAGTAACGAACATTAGTAATAAGTGAAAAAAGATTAAAATTATTTCTTACATTTTGTATTAATCTTATTTCTATTTATAATTTTTCCAGAAAAATTTCTTTATCTTTTAAACGTAGATTAACTTACATTAACTTTAACTAAAGTTTAATAATATAGAAATTTAATTACTTTTTGTTAAAAATTTTCAAATTATGTTTTTTTTAGTTTATAAGTGTTATAAATATTTTTGAGAGTATTAGAATGTATCATAAAATATTTCGACTGGTTTTGGTCAACCTGGTGATTTAAATCACTAATTTCCAATAATTAAAAATTATTTACATAAAAATATACATAACCTTTTAAAATATATACATAAATTGTAACCCACAATATATATATATATATATATATATACATTGTTATAATATAGGGAAATGTGAATATAGCAAAGATGTTATTTTTATTATTTTTATATATTATACAAAGGCCATGTGATAAAATATACGTATACAGAATGTAACAGAGCAATCATATTAAGCTCATAAAAATTATACTTTAAAATTTTTTAATGGAAATCCCTATTTTTAAATTTTGAAATGATTTTTACATTATTTCAACAACGCTCTCCAAACTAATATTTCTGTCTAATGCGTCACTTAAAATGCTACAACTTTTATCTGGAACATTTTTCAAAAAAATGCACATTTTTGAAAAACGAATCTGATACAATTGCCCTGTTATATCCTGTATATATTGTTACAAATTAATGTGATAATCTATTGTAACTTAAAATAGAATTATTAGACTAATATTTTTTACCAATTTCAGTATCTGACTCAGCAGCTAAATTCGTATATCTATTATATATATTTTGTAATTGTGCTAAGTATGAAATGTACTAAATATGAATATTGTTAATAAATTATTCAAATTCCCTTATCTACTATAATTCCCTTATCTACTATTCATAAAATTGTTTAAATCTTTAATGAGCAAAATATATTTTAACAAATAACAATAGCAATTTGACAATTTTAATTATTGGGAGTACAAATTAGTTCGGTCCGTTTTTTTGTGCATTTATTTCAAAACAAAATGAATGAACAGATCAATTAAAGTATTGTCCATCGCTGCTTATTACTTTCTCTCAGGCAATTTTCGAATTCCATCTCGAAAAAACTCGTCTTTGGAGGCGATCCAATTTTGGAGCCAATTTTCGATTTCTGCGAAAGAAGTGAACCGATGACTTGCTGCATCCTTCGGAACAA
>Ga0157364_1002106_pt1 | contig 18052 bp, 10 predicted proteins | sample AttsexASBM2_FD_111476 | JGI IMG/M metagenome (GOLD analysis project Ga0157364, IMG submission 111476) | Fungus gardens microbial communities from leaf cutter ant in Ribeirão Preto, State of São Paulo, Brazil - Atta sexdens ASBM2 | ecosystem: Host-associated > Fungi > Mycelium > Unclassified ...
ATCCATATATATCGTATGTCGTATCCATATATCCATATATCGTATCCATATATCGTGTTATGTATCAATCTATACGATGTGCAACGTAGCAATAACATGGTATGAAATGATAGTATGAAATGAATTATTTCTTTAGCGTATCATTATTGTGTCTCTTTTAAATAGAGAAAATGCATAATTTTCCCTAAGTTTTTCAGAACGATCAATAGTAAGCACATAGCCGCATTTATATTTATTTTATTATGAAAAAGAAGAAAAAAGAACTCATCTTGTTGATATTAAAATGGTACTTGTGTAGAAAAATTTACAATGATATTACAATAAATCTAGCTTGATATAAATATCATAAATAATAATAAAAACGATTATCAGCGGATCTTCTGCATAATTTATTGGAATGTTAATAATTGTTATTAAATTAACAGTCAATTTAATATATGATGATAAGCATATTTATATAAATAATGCTAAACACATGTAACAAAAGAATTATTAATTCAAAATGTTCATTAAACGTGATGTTAAATTACATCTTATAAAACTTATTAATTTGCATCATATTCAATGTATGCTTTTTAGTAATAATCATCTTAGAGATTTATAAAATATAGATGTAATATGCAGTCATTTATATAAATAATTATATAATGCTTATTAATCACAGTTTATTAAATTATCAATTTAATTATTATTCTTTTAAAATAAATATTATAAGATTATAAGATTTATAAATATTATAAGATTTGCCGATAATTGTAATTACTTAAATTTGCAGTGAATCAAATTTATTGGTCGATTTATAATTTAAATTTGCAAAGATATATTTATTTCTGACTTTCGTTCTCTGTAAAAATAAAGTTCTCTGTAAAATAAATCAAGTTAAATTATATTACATATTGATTATGAACGAGTTTTTCTTATAAGAAGCAAGATAGAAGTTCATTTTCACGATAAATTCGTTTTTATATCTATATCTTGCGTAGACTTCGGCTTCTGTTTTAAACTTCTATTTCTACGGAAGTTCGTCATAGTTACATCACAATTTGAGGTGCTACGAACTTTATTGGAAAAGTTGGTGTGCTATTGATTGCGTGCTGAAATCTACGCAAGTGAACGATCTTGCGCGCTTGCTCGAATAGGCAACCCGTCATACTGACCTGGTGATGCAATACCCTGTACGTATACTCGAAGTCGTTGCACAGCCAAAATACTTGGAGAATTTATTAGCATTTATTAGCATCGAAAAAATTGTTTTTTTTATATTCTCTAATAATAACGATGTAATACCATCGAACGAGGCGATTCTAAATTCCAGTTTTGTCTTCGTGGCATGACAAGCAAGACGCGATCAGAAAGTACTTCGCGATGGGTTGACACGCTGACATCAACTGCTTCTATTTATATCAGACATACGCAAAAATACCGAAGCATCTTATACGCGATAATGCAATTTGTTGATCCTGTTCAAACAGTACCAATCTGAAACATATATATAATGAATCATGTAAATACCATCTTACGAGAATTTCTGCGAACTGTGTCGTTGCTGTTGGCAACAAAATCATTCATAGTGACAGATAAAGACAGTGCGCTTACGAATGGACGATACAGAAAAAAAATGAGTATGCAATACCTTAACGTGATTAATCGTTGTCAATACGTCAATTACATAACTTTTCCTTTCGAGTACAACATGGATAACAGTAAAAAACTCAAGGATCGCCAGAGCGAAACAAAATGCAAAAACGAGAGACTTGATTTGTAGAAAGTATCGCGCTTTAAAAATCGACAAAATAGAGGAAGATGTAGCATTAGAAAACCTCTATCGAACCTTTAAAACAGATTGTTGAGAACACCGCTAATGATGAATTTCAATCAATTAAGAAAGAAGTCAACGTTGTAAAAGATAAAAATATTAAGAAAAGAAAATCTGAACATAATGAAAATGTTCATGATGATGATAAAGATGTTAATGATGGTGATGACCTCTGGATGGATAATTCATGGCTTCAATTAACATCGTCGTCTAAAAAGCAATATACAAAAGAATCGATTATGTCGAATTCCAATTATGTGTCGCCTGAACCACATGAATTATCATACGAACGTTTGCACATTTCCTCAGTCGAAGACATTTATGAAACGCCCAATGAACCATTTGAAATGTTAATTAAACAATCTTTGCAAACGCGGTAAGTTCGTGAGGAGTTGCACAATCAATTGGGGCACTTGGACAAAAATACATAAACATGCTTTGGTGGTGACAGAGAAAAGGTGATCGATCACAATCGGCACGATGCTCGGTGATAAATATTTCAATAGACACGAATGACTTTATGATCGATGATTGATGGAGTAAAAGTACAAAGATATATCTGGTTTGTATGAATTAATTTTCAAAAAAAATTCCCGACGACACTATTTACACAGAGAATGATAAACTAGCATATAAAAGTATACTCTTGATAATGAATGCCTATAGGCGCAGTCATAAAGCGGATAATCCAATAGTGGGTAGCAAAGCATACAAATATAAGAATATAATAGCATAACTCTAAATAACAATAAAATCGATTATGTTCATTGGGACGATCGTAACGAGCTAATGGATCGTCTCTGACTAAGGTCTCGCGTCAGGTCATAATGCCCACGATAATATTGTCTATTATTGAGAAGTTAGGTTTATTATAAATTGAAACGAGATACACAGTCATTTTATTTGACTTCGAAATGCTGATGAACAACATTTGCGTAAGAACTTTGTGATTTTTTACGCATTATACAGCAATAATCATAAGGTAACGTAACATGTCTGAAAAGAAAAGTCTCGAAAAATGGCGATTGGTGGAAGAACTGAACGTTCCGGTGAGAAAAAATTTTCCACAGACCTGTCATAGTTTAGGGATATGATGATTTGTATCAGACTAATGTAGTCAAGGTGCGCCCTTACACACAATTCAATAAAGATTATTATTACATTCTCATCGTTATCGATGTATTGAATAAGCATACATGGGCATTTCGCTGAAAACCAAGAGTGGATATGATGGTTAGTGATAAGATAATTCGAGACGACGTCCGAAAAATTTGCAAATCGATATGGGAAAAGAATTTTACAACATAAACTCTTATAATGCAAAAAATAAAACCCCCGAAAAAATAAAACAATATAAATCATTATTCAACAATATTATTCCATAATGAAGGCATCTATCGTTGAACGGTTCAATCATACAATTAAAAAACGATATGTGGAAACAATTTACGCACAATGGAAATTACAAATGGATCAACTTGCTACTGCGTCTAGTCGGAATACAACGCGCGAAAGCATCGAATGCGATTCATTGATGTAATTCCCATGTTCGCCGACAAATTTTTAAATTCATGGTGTACTGTAGCGTAGAAGCCGTCGCACTCTCGCATTCAAAGTGGATGACTTGGTAACGTGAGCAAATTCAAGATGATTTTTGAGAAAGATCGCACGCCAAATTGGACCACAAAGATGTTTAGAATCTTCAAAATACAGAAAACTAATCCTATGATGTATCTTCTGGAAGATTACGGAAAACCGATCGCTAGAAGATTCTATGAGTTGTATTGCTAATCTCAATGTATATCTAGTTGAAAAGGTTGCATAAAAAAGGAGACGAAGTTTACGTGAAATGACTTGAATTTAATAATTCACATAACTCTTGGATACACAAGGATAATGTGTTATAAAAAATAAAATTTATTACAAAATTTATTACAAATTATATAATTCTTTTTTCCATGTAAATATATTAAATATAAATATATTATACATATTATATACATTATACATATTATACATACATACGTATACACGTACATACATGCACATATGTACATATTAGGGAAAAAGTTCGTGGTGTTTTTTTAAAGGCTATCTAACGGGAAAAACGCCATGAACTTTTTCCTACATCTAATACATACGTACATAGGTTGATATATGGTATACATATATACATGCGTACAAATATATATACTATTCATAATATTCATTAATATTAACATATTATACATTATATACAAATATGTTTTATTAAAAAATACATAAATACGAAAAAAAAGAAATTAATTTATAATATAATAATATTTTATAATGTCTTCATGGCAGCATATCGATAGAATCTGACAATATACTGCTTATCATTGTAAGAACTTAGAGTCATTTTCGTTTCGGATATTGTGTACACGTCGTGCAATTTAGATCTTATGCAAGATTGCTGTCGCTTCATTTCGATTTCGTTATGTAAACATAGCGTGTAATCATCGAACGTTATTAATCTCGCTATAATGTTACATTTGATGTCTTCTTCGTATCCTTCTCTGTAGCGCAAGATGTACATTTTCGCTCTAAACTTGACAAATTCAGTAATAATCGCGCCTTTATTTTTGTCTTTTATCAAGCCTAGAATTTTTTTATTTATTAGCGGAATGTAATAATTGTCGATCGCATCATCGTATCGAATCTGTTAATATCGATATTTCATAATATCGTATATATGATCGCATTTGATATGATAAATTAGACTGTCCGTGTCAATATACATAACTTTATAATTTTTGCGAAACAGTGGTGTCATATATTTGTAGTGAAATTCGTGCAAATACATCTTGAATATATTGAGAATGCATATACCTATATATATATATATCGATTTGTCGAACTTCACCTCGAGTTTCCGCATTTCTATTGCGATCAGGTTCTCGGAAAAAACGCTTCTACTGTGAAAGTTTGATTTCGCGATTGTTGCCTTTACATCTCCCAACACGTTATGTGTCGCATATCAACATGATTACGCACATTCTCCATGGTCTTGCCGAAAACTGTGTTATTCATTAATTTGAATAAATTTCTCGAACCCATTCTTTACTAAAGTTCTAAAATTTGTATTAAGTTGGATGTACTTGTCACGAAGCCACGGAAATTGCGCAAATTGCAGTATGGTCTTAGTAATCCGGACACCGTGATAAGTACATTGCTGCAGATTGCGGTAATGTATGACGTAACGCTTTTTATCATACAATGTCGCGAGGACATTCTTTTCTCGTTTGCTGGGTGATTTCTCGCGCGTTGGACAAAACGGTAGATCAGAAATGCGCATCATGGAGATGCAAATACTCCAAGTCAACCTCGAGAACGTAATTCGTCGGTGAATCTGTCGTTCATTACGATGGTCGTAACGTCAAAATTATCTACATCGTTGACCCAGCGAAAATCAGCGTATAGTAATGGTTGACACTAATGGTTGACATTAGCCAACATCGTAACAGGTTGTTAATGTCAAAGTACATCAGGTATGTTGACAATTTCGATGGATCGTACGACTGCATGTACTTGTTGTTGGCCTGTGCATACCTGTTTGAACATTGACTCGTCACGTATACCACGTTCGATGATTAGAATCATGTCAACGTCGGTAAGAAGTTTAAAATTGATGCGAGTTTCAACATCGCGTCCTACGTAAAAGGTAGTATAATAATACGCGAGATCGAGTCCATAACTGGTGATGCAACTATCTCGAAAATTCTCAAATATATCGGTCAATAACAATACATCTGTTTTTAAATATAGACCTGTATTCATCGAGTATTTGGATGGAGAACCGCTGCCATACGTTCATGGCGTGTAATCGCTCTCGGATACGGTATCATCTATCAGCGAATTAAATAAATAAAATAATTCGCGCGATGGTTTCCTTCATCTTTTCGGTTTCCTTCATCTTTTCGATGCAGTCAATATACAGGGTGCGTCATTAAAATCCGAACAAATTTCAATTTAAATTTTCCGCTATATTGTGTCACTGCCAGAGGTTGTTGTTGGTGTCCGAGAAAGCCTGATGCTTTTAGTAAACAGTTATATTCTCAAAATGGCCGTTGAAACTAAGTGCGAAATATAATTAAAGAACCGCGATCATTGAAGGTCTTCGCGTTGGGCGCTCAGCAATGGAAATAATTCGGTTCTTTGGATACCCGAGATCAACCATTTATGATGTTGTGGTAAAATATATGGCTTTAGAACAGTCCAAGGTTCCAGTATGGAAGAGAACCAGCGAGGAAGAGTCACTCGAAAGAACGCACCGTAGTGAAAACCTCCGCAGTCATTGAAAAGGCTCAAGCGCTGATTTCGGATGATCCAAGGCAATCGTTGCGCGATTGATCTGATGGATGTAATGAAATCGTGGATGGAAACTGTAGCGTCCGTTATAAGGCCATATGTTTTTCAGCAGGACAGTGTACCGGCTCATACGAGTCATTTGATTCAAAATTGACTCTCAGACAACGTTGATATGCTTTAATCCAAGGAATTCTGGTCTCCTAACAGCCCAGATTTAAATCTCTTGGACTACTACGTATGGAGCGTAGTTGAAACAAACAAGTCTCGGCGTTCCAATGTGACTCATTAAGGACTATTGAGGCAGCATTCGTCGGCATGGACAGCGCTACATTACAGCGTGCATGCGAACGCTTTAGACCGAGAATAGAGGTCGTCCTTCAAGCTAATGGAGAATATATCGAATAATTGTGCTCTCCAGGAATCCCCCAAGTGCCATGTAAAAAGATTTTTTTGTAATATTTAATTTTTCATTAAAAACATTTTGTTTAAAGAAATTGTCCGATTTGTCCGGATTTTGATGACATACTCTGTATATATATTACTTATACAATATGAAAATATATCTTTACGTGCGAGTAGATCGAAATTCTCCGCGCTGAGATTAAAAAATTCTGACCACGTAATTTTCAATTTATCTTTATTGAGATATACAAGACTAATTTTTCTAAGTTGGTACTGAGAAATTTATATTTACATTATGAATCTATAAAACGTTTTTATTACAAGTTTCTTTTCATTTTTGGTGCTATCGACATATTTCGTAAATGAAATGTATTTTTCTTTAGTTCTGTATGTCTTATATGCAGTAGCTATATCCTTGATAATAAAATGTGCATCATATCCCGATAAATTATAAAAAATTGTGGGAATGCAATATGAATCTTTGTAATTCAAGTCACAATTTGAATGCGTGAGGCCTCTATATTGCTCAGTCAAGTGGCAATGATCACGTATCAGGCACGAACGGTTTTTCTCACACATGGCAGTGCGTGGCACTGTTAAACTTTATTCAATCATCTCGTGTAAAATCTGAGTACATTAATATATAGACTCTATATTAGGCGCTAAATTTTTAAATTCCTCGGCGAATCATGCAATCGTTACCGCGACGAAATCGATCTTCGACAGTAAGTTGTCGTACGAGCAAAGAACATAATACGCTAAACTAAATACCCGATATTGCTGATACGTATAACTGAATGGTTCCATGTTTATCTCCATCTCCTCTAGGGTGCATTCTAGATCGACGTAGACCAACAGGATACGCTCCTTTCTAATAATAGTAATAGTTGCTGAAACTTGACCAATTGTTGTCCTCACTTGACAGCACTTGGATCGCACAGTTGTTAAGTTTTCCAGTCTGCGTGGATCTCCAGTTTTGCACTCGAGCTAAAATAATGTAAGCATCTGGAAAATAACATAAATTATTATTTTTACAAAAAATGTTACTGAAAATATTTATAATTTTTCATATTAAATATATATAATACATATCGATCGCAAAAGTATTCTTTGCTTTTTTTTTTACTGATTTGCGAACTCACAAGGCGGGACAAATCCTTGACCAACGCGAAATACCTCATGTTATCATTTTGCGGATCCTGCACATATAATAGATTGATATGTTCCTCTTCGTAAGCCGTAATGGAAGGATCGTTATTTCTTTCTGGTTTTCGATGCAGTATACATTGATGGAGATATCGTTGAAATTTTCAAATTTTTTAATTCAGCGTCATTGGGAACACAATGTCTTGAAGATTCACTACAGTCGTGTAATGCATATGATGACTATCGCTCTATATTTTTTTTAGTTGCATGTAGAGCGGCAATCACCGACCACGCGAAGCACGCGTTGCCTAGGGACTGCACATTAACCACAGCTTTTTTTGTTTTAATTTCTCGCGGGAGTTTGATGTGACATCTTACATGCAATGGATTGTACTTGTTTACGTTTACAGTTAAATTCAGGATATGCGATAGCGTCTACCCCCTATCGCGTTCCTGGAATTTCTTCAGCGATGTCAGGATAGACTCGATTACATGCGACATGTACCACTCATAAATCGGATGTACGGAAGAGTTTATAATTTCTCACACTTCTATTTGCACGTTTATCACCTGACACAAATTCACCATTAAACACTTTATCTTAATATTATCATGTCTCTGAATAAGATTTTGCGCACGCTCAAGCTCTCTCACATCTTTGAGAAATTGGCGAGAATCGTATTCAGAGTTTATCACAACACCGGTCAATATACGGCTTTCGCACGCCGTATCAATCTCGCGCCATCGAAATCTCGCGCTGTACCCGGTACTCACTTGCACGAAACGTCCACACATGTCTTTTCGAGTCGCGCGATACGAGCGATCAACGATTGTTTAACTCCAATCGATAATCGCGGATGCTTAATTCGATTCTGTTCCTCCAGCGATTCGATGAAATTATTGCAACGCTGTTCCCACAAGAAACTCTTCTCGCGTATTCAATTGAGTGGCTTACGCTATGAGGTCATGCTCCGTTTGATTGTCACTTTGAACTGTTGCTCGATTGCTGAAATAAGTTTCCAGAGAAGAAAATCTTTTCGTTTTATATATGGAAAGATGCATTATTTGGTTTGCTGCATGTTTGAACATGTTCAACAAATTTTAATGTGTTTTCGAAGGGGTGATTTTTTATCGCAGTTGTAAAAATAGGCCAAAAAAATATTTTGAAAAGAAAATGAGAACAAAGACTTTATTGTCAATCTCTAAAGATAAAAAAAAAGTCTGATATCGTCAAAGTACATTCTTGTGAAATGTGTCATTGTGCAGTTTAACAAAAGTTTGATGCTAGTTACACTGAAAAATAAACTCACATATTTATAAAGATAAATAAAATTTAACATTGAATACACTGCCCCAGAAATTCATTTCTGAAAAGAGAATAGGAGCAGACAGACTTTATCGTCGTTGGCGCCGATCCCTTAGATAAAAAAGATTCGATATCATTAGAGTGCATTCTTATGATATGTCAATTTGGTAATCTTCAACCACGTCGCAACTGTTCTTCAAAGTATAATGCAATAAAAAAAATTCCCATTTTAGGGTGTGTAAAAAAAATATGGAAGAGAACTGTTTAAAAGAAAAACTTCGGGCAACATTACCGCATCAGTCGTTCAGAGAACTTTAACAGAGTTCAGACAGCTATTGCTAATTATAAATTTTTCTCTGAAAAAATAAAATATTTCAAGCCATGAACTATTACGTTCCAATTCAACAGGATGAGGCATACAAGAGACAGTAAATTTATTATAATTATATAAAATATTTGTGTATACGTTATGTATTTTTGTAAAATCTATTTACATGGCTTTCTTTTTTTCTATACCGCATTTTCTCAAACATCATCTACATCATCTAGTACATCTTGGAAACCTCGCAAGCCTCGTACCTTGATGAGGAAATATGCATTATATGACATCGATAATGTACATGTTCCTGGAGAACATTGAGATCGTTCGTTGTGGAATATCTCATATGCAAATTGTGATTGGCAATAATCAAGGCAACCGTATGTTCATACTTTATGTTACATGGAAAGCATTTATCGAGAAGTATGCGATTAATGCAGTCAACAGTCCCATTATCATCATCGATTCAAGATCTAAATATGGAATTTGTTAAAATATATGATACGAATAACGTAAAATTAACATTAAACATGTTTGTACATGAAACCAACAACTGTGCTTATAACTTTTCTTATTTGAATTTGAGCAATGTGTTGAATACGTGTTCTATAAGTCAATATACGCACGGTGTTAGTAAGAAATTCGAATATTTTGTGTCATTTTTAAGATAAAATTGTATTACTAATAAAAGCAATGCTGCAAACATTTTGTACAAAATTTATGATAAAAATTCTATTATAGAAAGTGACCTAACAGTCTATAGCTTTGCTTTATCGTCCAGAAAGGAGGTTATTTTTTTACTTTTATAATATATAGTTGATTATTTATTGTTATACATATTTATTGAAATATTATTTAAGCAATATGAAGCAAATATTGATGAGAATAAATTTAATTAAATAAAGGAATTCTACATTCGATCATGCGATATGTAGCCTCAGATTGTTATAAATTCATAAAGAATTATGTATTTAAGTACTAGAATCCGCTTTGACCGAATATAGGATTCCTTTTATTTAAAATATTATTTAACAAAAATGTGACTTTACTTAGAAATTTAGAAAAATACCAAAGATGATATCTCCAAAGAAATAGATGAAGCTGAAAGCTGTAAATTTTTATTATTAATTATATTAATGACTTACATTAAATGCATTATTGTGCAAAGGTGGATAATAATAAATTTTATCCTATAAAAGTACAATATAGTTTTGTGCAAAATAATGTAAATAAAAAGTAATTTCTTGATTTATACATTATAAGAATAAACTTTATTATGTACTAATGCATTAAATCTAATTGTATTATCAATTTAATTTATGCAAGTATAATTACAAAATATAAATAACGATAATGATAATTTATAGTACTAATTATGCTTTCATTATTTATATTGTAAATATAATAAACTTACATGTACAGAGTGTTTCTACTCATTAGGGACAATTTTAGAGAAAATTTTATTGTAAAACTTTTGCATCATTCATTTTTTTATATTTTGAATACAATTTGAGATATAATTTGAGATACAATAAAAACATCTAATTATAATAACATTCTAAAAGAATATAATATTTTTTAAAAGTGCATATTGGAGAACAAATTCATTAATATTATATTCATAAAATTTGATTCTTTTATTGAAATTTATTATTCTTTAAAGTTTGTCCAAATTCTGAAACACATTCTATAATGCACTATATAAATACTAATATGTATACTTAATGAAATTTGATATAATAAGAATATTTATAATTTGATTACATTTAATAAGATAAGAGAATTTGAATGGCTAAATTTAATTGTAGATAAAAAGTACATAGAACATTCTCTTCAATCACGAAAAATTAAATTAATTTAAAAAATAAAAATAAAAAATAAAAATAAAAATTTATAAAAACAAACAAATAAAACCTTTAATATTCTGTGATGGAGTATCAAATTATACTTTATTATGTATCTCCTGAAGTTCATGCTGTTAATGGTAAATACAATTTCTACATTCTTTTTCACAAATTTGAAGAATTTAGATAATATTTTTTTAGCATACTTGAGATTCTAATTAAAGGATCGATTGTATATTTTGAAAATTATAAAAATGAGCGAATCTATTAGAATATTTACAATTAGTCATTACCTAATACAATATATTTGCTCACTTTGTAATTTTCACCGCATCTTAAAATAGGCAATCGATCCTCAGAGTAGAAGAAAGATGTTTTAAATTATTTTAATGAACGTTTTAATAAATTTAATTTGAAAAAAAAACCAAAATAAAAAAAGCTACGAGCCAAAAATTATTTTATAAAATAAAACGTAATATAGTTGAACAAAAGTAAAAAAAACAAATATATTATGTTCACAATGTAAAAAGACGTCGCATAATATATTTGTATGAATTTCGTTTGTTATCAACGTCTATTAGAGAGCGAAATATAAAGTTTATTATGTTTTTGTTTATCGACTTTATTATGTTTTTATTATTAGTCCTTTTTTGGTTTTTTTTTAATTTATGAAGCTTATAATTAATTAGTTAAATATTTGTTTTTCTATGATAGATTTGAGATGATAGTTTTGCAACTCTTTTGAATCAACACAAAGCTACTTAATGAAATAAGCATCATGTACTTTAAGTACAAATGAAACAAATGGAAGAGAATTTTACTTTCACTAATAAAATATTCGAGAATAATACTCTTGACAATAATTTAAGTAAGTCGATAGCATTTTATTTAAAATTACTTTATATATAATAAAAATATTGAAATAAATAATATTTTAGATAATTCACGTATACAAGTGAACAAATATGGTTACTCTTACATTTATAAATGAAAAACACTGCACAGCATTAGATAACATGAAATTAGTAATCGAACATTTTGGAAATTAATCTTAATGAAATCTTAATGAAGGCTTAAAAAAGAAAGGTTATAATTTTTCTATGGAACAATGCAAAAGTAAAATAAATAATATGAAAAAGATGTACAAAGAAATAAAAAATCATAATGCTCAAAATGAAAATAGAAAAACTTGTGAACATTATGTATTTTATGTAATACAATAGAAAATGATTTATGTAATTTATTCAAGTCATTGTTAATCTTCTTATTACAATATCATTTAATGCATTATTTGCTCACGCATATACATATATACAATTTATGTTTTTGATTTTTTTTAATATAGATTATGGATAATCTGTTTTCGAAAAAACCTTGGATAAAGCCATTATCTTCAACAAGTTCAAATATTCTAATAGAAAGAGAAATAGAAGAAGAAATATACTATCCAGTTAAAATTGTTTAAAAATATTGTTTGTTGTATTAGTATTATTTATAAACATTTTTCATATTTATTTTATTTTAGAGCGCCAAAAAATATCAGATAATCGAAATTTATTATCCAATTGAAAATCAGAATTTATAGAAGAATATAAAAAACAAATATAATAAACAAATACAGAAAGAAGCAATATAGTATACCGACGAGTATAGAAAGCAAAAACTGAGTATTTTGAAAGAAATTATGAAAAATGAAATAATTATAAGTTAGAAATGTTTTATATTTTACTTTACAAAAACTTTAAACTTCTGTTAAATTATATTTCAATATTACAATGTATTTTTAAAGATTTGTTAAGATTATTATAAAAGAATTTTTTGGAAGTTTATATTGTAATAATAGCATCATAACTTAATTAATGTAATCGCGTAAAAAATATTTTGAATACAATTCTTTTATACTAATCTGATTTATACTTTCTATTTTTAATTGAATGTAAAAATTAGTTTTATTTATTGTGAAAAAAGAGTAATATCAAAATTTTTAGAAATTAGTTTTGTTAAAAAGTCATTCAGAATTTTTTAATTATAATAAGTGGATAATAAGTTCATTTTCTAAATTGCATTTTTTTTATTTTTATGAGATTAATAATAAATAATATGGAATAATATAGTTTAAGCGGATTGAAGCTGTGATAAAAATATCATCCTCTACTATGGAAATATTCATATAAAACTTTATTTTCTTATACTTCATAAGAATTTTTTGTATGTGATATACACGTGTAACAATTCAATAAGTCAAATATTTTTAATAAATGATTACTACAAAATCTTTAAAATACATATTATTGTTTAATGGTTTCAAAATAAGAGCATTAAAATTATTAGATCTTTATTTAGATAATATATAAATTAAGTAGTTAATCTGATTAATTAATTTTATTTCTTCTTTTACGCTGATCCTTTCTCGTCTTGCAAATTTATTTTAAATAATTTATTTAGAAAGATGATTTATAACCATAAAGATGATTTATTGGCTCTGGTTCTGCAATCATATTATCATTGATGATGACTAGATACTCAAAATTATCATCTTGCAGTAGACAGATGTTATGTAGAATGCAACAACTTATTACATAATATGGAATCAAACCTGTTCTTCGCATTGATAGTTTATCCAAAAGACATCTCCATCATCCTTTTAATAACCAGATTAATCTCTCTACTATCATTATAGGTTTAGAGAGTATGCTATTGTAATATATTTCCTGAGCAGTTAGATGATCATTATTTTTATATGACACTATAATGTGTTTTTGCAATACATAAGCTGAATCTGCGATAATATGTATTATTTGGGAAATATTCGTTACATCTTTGTTGTAGTCTTGAATATTTAAATACTCTCATGCACGGACTCAGGAAAGCCAGAATAACAGTGCAAGAATTGCAATTTATGATTACATACTATCTATATAAACATCTATATAAACAATTATTTTAAATATTAAAAAAATGAAATAAAATTTAATTTTTTAAAAAAGTTTAATTTAAAAAAAGTTAATAAAATTTTAAAATAATAAATGTACCTGCAACTGAATAGAGTGTCTTTCCTTTCTGTTTATATAAGATTGACTATCTCGAGTTGGAGCTGATATATAAATATGTGTTCCATCCAAAGCACCGATAACTTTAGGAAAACTATATTGAATTTATAATGTTTGGCTATATTCATCCATTTCTCTTTGATTTGATCATCGAATAAAATAATTTCTATATTTATGAAGAGCTTTAACAACTCTTCGTACTGCTTGCCAAGCTGTTGTATTACCAACGTCGAATTTTATAACTACAGATCTTTAACTAAATAAAATTATTAAAAAATTAATTATTATAGCAATTATGCTTTTACAAAAAATAATTTTAATCAATATAGTAACCTGTATGAATCTGCCAGCATATACAAAGCAATGAACAATTATTTTTCTGCAGATATAGGCTTTTTTCTGAAAAATTTTCTTCTTCTAAATCAGCTCTTAATAAGAGAAAATTAAAGGTTGAATATCACATTTTAAATAAATTGGCCTTTGACTGCTACTTTTTGTCCAACAAGACGCAGGTCAGCAGATTTACTCGTTGGTTGTCCGAGCTGGAGAGTGGTTTGTCGAAGTCAGTATCAGACCAGTCCTTCTGCTCGGCGACTTTAATGCGCAATCCCATTTATGAGATAGGGGAATGAGAAATCCATGGGAAACATTTTGATGGAATGGACAGACAGAGTCTCTTTAACAGAGATTTTTGTCCCGTTGTACTGGGGAGACGTCTTATGTGAATGTTACGTTAGTCAACCCCAGTGTTGCCAGATTTGTTAAAAGATAGAGGATGGCGACGGAGATGGTGTCCTCGTCTGATCAAAGTATATTCTGGAAATAGGGACTCCCCCTCTAACCGACCGATTTACCTATTCAATGAGTCGGGCAAGTTGTTTGAGAGAGTGATTAGCGGGCAGTTGCATCGTTACTTGGATAACTTTGAGAATGTCTCAGACAACCAGTTCGGGTTCCGTACAAATTATTCAACTTGATGCGATTTAGCATTTAAGAGAGTGTAGGTGATGATGGGCGTGCGAAATGGGGATATGATGAAGGTGATGTTTTTGGATATCGCGAACGCCTTTAATTCTCTTTCATCACCTCTGCTCTATCGAATAAAGGGTGTCCATCAGTTGTGTTATCGTGGATTATTTATCTAATAGCTACTTTGTACATGTTAACTGTGATGTGTTAATGTGTTTGTTAAATCTCTAGTTATGCGCGGCGTTACGCAGGGTTTGATTCTGACAGCGTCCCTGTGGAAACCTAGGCTACGATTCTATTCTGCGTTTGGAGTTGCCGATAGACTGTTCCACCTTGTGCTACGCTAATGACCCTTTTGGTCGTAAGGGGGTCTCTCCTTTGAGGAAACCCTACTACGTCAAGCTTAGCACAGCAGTGCTCGTTGAGTCACAGGGAATGGATTGATGATGTCGTTCAATAAAACGAAGGCTATTGTTATTTTATAAGCGATAGCGATTCCAGACGTTTCCCTTCGAATGGGGAGGAGGGGGTGGTGATTCGCGTGGGGTCCATTCTGAAATACCTGGGACTTGTCCTGGATTCGGGATAGACCATTTCCGCCTCCTTTTCCCCAAGATTCTGGGGATGGCGGCTGCCCTAGGCAGGCTAACCGCTAACATAGGCGGATCGAAGTAGAATAGGTACACTGCGTGTACGCGTCCGTGGTTATGTCGGTCATTTTATACGGCGCCCTGATTTGGGTGCAGACCGTGGCGGATATATATTTGTCGCAGGGCGATCATTCTTGCGAGGGGAAATGTCTTTTCGCCTCATGGCTGAAGCGTACATACTTCCAAAGATGTGCATAGGGCCTTATCTTGCTATCTTGGAGATTGGGCAAGAGATGGAGCGATGTCGCTCTGTGGCGCGTTGGCGCCAGCATCTTCTGAGTCTCCTTCCGGAAGCAGCAGAATTTGCTGGGACACTCTTGGATCAATTTCATGGGGACGTATCGCGTATGACCCAGATGCTGATGAGTCATGGGTGCTTTGGAGTCTATCTTTATAAGATTGCGGTCGGCTTTGCTTGTCTGCGCGAATTGCGGGTGATGATGGACACGGCTGTTCACAGCTCCTGTTGCCTTGCTTGAACAGAAGAACGGAGGGAGAAGTTTTTTAATTGTCTAGGATGATGTCTCTAATAGGACAAACAGGTTGATCCTGACAGCGGCCATAGATTCCTCTCCGTTGAACGGTCTTCACGAACTATTGCGAAGTTGTTATGCGTAGGAAGAAACAGACGGAGCGTGAGGTCCTAGAGAGGCGGAGGGCGATCCTTGTTCTTGCCTCCCTGAAATTTAATAGCTGAGATGTGAAGCATGTATGTAATAAATAGGTTTAATTTTAATTCTTTAGGTTAAATTCTTTTTTAGTATAGAATACGGACGTTTGATGTGAGAACTTATGTTCCGTAACTTAAAGCATTTTGATGAAATACCGGATAGCTGGTTCCGAGTACTCTCAATTAGTCTTGCTAATTAAGAGGGAGTTTTTTTTAAGCGATGATGTCTCCTGTCCTTCCTTATAGGATGCGTACTCATCAAATCCCGCACCTCCAGGGGACTGGCATCTTCTCGTCATCCGGTTAGGTTCTCCCTTAGGAACATCAAGATGACGGACTTTGTAAAGACTTTTCTTCTCCTCTAGCAAAAAAAAGGAATGCCAATATTGATACAGCCAATATTGCACGTTAATCATTATCCACTATTGACTTTACATCGGGAAGTTAGCCAATATTTCTCAATGTCAATCTTGGTCTCATAAGAAATTCTAATGCATTGTTTATGCCAATTATCACACGGTATTGAATTTAAGTACATTATTGGGTTTTCACTGATTAATATCCCGTAATAAAATCTATAATTGTATTATAACATTATACAATTACAATATAAAACTTATAATTATATCATATAGTTTTAAAGAATTAATACATGAATACCAAATATATATAGTGTTATTAAATATATTATAGTGTTATGTCAACATCTTTATGTAAATTTAAGTATTGTTTTTAAATTGTGCGTCATTGTTTATACCGTCCGGCGGACTTGGAAGTACAATATTACAACGCGAGTTATACTGCGTGTACACCCCCTTTTTAAAACTCCCAAACTGTTCCAAATGGCGAATCTGCCCCCGCATATTACATTGACAAGAATATGCGTTATTTTTATCCGCAGTGCGCTAAGTACTTTATGGTGAAACGAATTTTATGCATTAAATTTGGATCAACTGTTGTGGAAAACTTCTAATTCGTGTGCTCATGCTTTAATGTTTTCGTATGCATAGAGGATGGAAACATGCTTTGAAAAAGCTTAGTAGGATATGAAGAATTAAATATAGTTGAAATACCCAGTGAAGTAGAATTGCAGATTCAGCAAGCTCCTGACGAGGAGAGCTTCGCAAAAGAAAATGTTTTGATAAATTTGAAGTAACGAAAAATATTTCTGGAGAAGCGTCTTATTGAGGCGGTTCGGAGACGACCAGATTTGTGGAACTTTAAGTTTCCAATTGCAGAAAGGAGAATCCGAACCAAAGAGAAGTTATGAATGGAAGTTGTCACATGCAAGGTATAATATTTTTCAATGACATATATATATATATATATATATATATATATATATATATATATTAGGTATGGGAAAAAGTTCGTGGCGTTTTTTTAATGTCATCTAACGGGAAAAACGCCATGAACTTTTTCTCACACCTAATATATTAGGAGTACAAAAAAGTTCTGAGCTTTAGATTTGATACAACCGAAATAACAATTTAAATTTTATATATCTTCCCGCCTTTTTGTGGTTTTAAAGCGTTAACATTTGGCCTTCTA
>Ga0157364_1002107_pt1 | contig 18051 bp, 15 predicted proteins | sample AttsexASBM2_FD_111476 | JGI IMG/M metagenome (GOLD analysis project Ga0157364, IMG submission 111476) | Fungus gardens microbial communities from leaf cutter ant in Ribeirão Preto, State of São Paulo, Brazil - Atta sexdens ASBM2 | ecosystem: Host-associated > Fungi > Mycelium > Unclassified ...
TGTGTGTGTGTGTGTGTGTGTGTGTGTGTGTGCGCGCGCGCGCGCGCGCGTGTGTGTGTGTGTGTGTGTGTGTGTGTGTATATGTGTGTATATGTATATATGTATGTATATATATATATGTGTGTGTGTGTGTATATACTTTATGACTTATATTTTGATGACGTTGATGGTGATGAGCACGTTAGTGTTTTTCCCCAAGCATGTCCAATATCTAGCTTTTTTCTTCGAGAATGGTAAACTTGGTGGACTTGGGAATAAGGAACGGTATCCTTTCTCTGCTCGATCGATTTTCGGCGTATATATGTATTCTTTTACTCGGTTCATGCTTAACGCTCGTAACGATTACGAAAAAAAACCTTATACACTGCCGATATATACTACCTATAATATATATACGTTTAGTATATATATTCAGACATGTCACGATGCGTTTAAAAGAAGAGATCGATGTTTCGACATACATACATACATATGTACATAGTCTCGACTGACGACACAACTTTTTCGAGTTTTATATTGTCGTTGTTCGACAATCTGTGATTTTCCTTCAATGTTCAAAGTCAATAACTCCACACTGAATTATCGCAAATTTTCTCTTTAACTTACGTTAGGCGCCAGACACAAGTGAGCGTGCCATTCTTCATTATTCTTCTAAATTTTCAACAATTATTCTCAATATAAGTTTTAGAATTTCATGTAACACTTCGTGCTCATCTCTGTTTGCCGTCCGCTCTGATTTCATCTTCTTGCTCAATTTTTCTCTCTTGTGAAAAGTGCTGCCTTTACTTATTAGCTGCACATTTTTCGTTTTATTATAATCGTTAGTGATTATTGCAACACTTCAGTTTTTATCTTCTAATTTATTGTATTACTTTTAATTTATTACTTTTTCACAAATGCTGGTCGGCAAGCGAAGTATATTTCTATGAGTGTGACGCGATCTTTCTGCGTTTGTTGTATGCTTTGCATTATATTTCTAATATTTTATCATTCTGTAATAATTTCTATAATCACGTCATAATTTTATGTTCAAATTTTATGTTCGTATTGTTTGTTCGTCATTCGCTTCTACCTTTGTTAAAGAACAGACACATATATAAATAATTATTTTGTTAATTTTGCTGCCATTGTTGTGCAATCCTATATGTAAACATATTCTCTTATAATGTGTCTAATTTGTGTACTTTAGCATGAGTCAGTCGACGTGTAAACGTTTTATTTCGCGTAAAACGCCCTTGCGTTTTCTGTGGCTCTGACAATAGTTTGTGCCCTTCTAATGATTGCATTCCTGTTGTTGCAATGTTGAGGTGGACAAATCATTGTTCTGCTTGGAGCTGCTGCTGCCTCCTCGGCTGGTTGCGACTCTTTGCCTTTTCTTTTATCTCTACCTGACGAAAATGATGGAATGCGATGTCATTTTTTTCAGATATTTTCTGATGTCTCCTCAGCTCTTTCTGCAGATAAATCTACTCTAACTAAATCCATCTTCCCTTTGGAGCACAGAATTGCTCATATTGAGTCAGGACTTAGTCTTCTAGATCGTCTCGAAGAGCCATTCTGAAGACATTTAATGCTAGGATAGTCGAATTCGATGGGTACTTCAACGTCTCGGGGATATCGAGGATGTGATGAATTGGCGGCGGCGGATTATCTGGTTGCTATGGGTGCAAGGCAGGTCATCCTTGAGGAATGCTTCGCTAGACTTGAGGGGGAGATGCGTGCTGGTCCTGCGACTTCCTCTAATGGTTCTCATACTTTACCGAATGGACTGTCTGTTAGTTTTGAGCGCATAATCAATGAATAGAGGGATCATGAACTCTTCGTATTCGGACCAAAGGTCCCTTCAGAGAACTGAGATTATAAGAATTTCATCCTCACTTGATGTCTCTTCATCGGAGCTCGTCTTTAAGATTCCTGGCAGAAATTCGTCTTCATCTCTACTTATTGTCAAATTTATGACAATAGCAAGATTCAGTGAGCTAATCGCCAGAAGTCGTCGGAGGGGTGGACTAAATGCATCTGATGTCTGCAATTCCTGGCCAATCGATAGAATCTCTATTTGCGAGCGAACTACAGCGTCTGAGCAGCGCACTTTTGCTGAGACTCGTTGACTGGCAGCGGCGCATGATGTTGGGCGTGTTTGGATACGTAGGGGGATCACATATTTTCGCGTCAAGGAGAATACGCCCTCGTATTACATTTCCCGAATTCACTTCTCTCCATCCTCAAATCCGTTTCACTCCTGTCCGCTCTCTCTCTCTCTCTCTCTCTCTCTCTCTCTCTCTCTGTCTCTCTCTCTCATCCCGCTCGCTGTCCCTGTTCCCGCCGCTTGCATCCGGTGGAAATGGCTCTACGTGACTCTCTGCAGATCCATCTTAATTTTTGGGAACGGGAATCTCTCGCAATGGCAGACTGCGTTTTGCGCACATTAGGTCGCTTGTTGCATTGGTTAGAGACGTTATTGGTTAGTTGGATGTTTTGGCCGTCGAGGAGACTTGGTTGCGAAATTTAATCAACTCTGGATCTGTCAACATTGATAACTACTTGCTCGTTCGCTCGGACAGATCCCTGAGTCGTCATGGAGGCGGTGTCGCGTTATATCGATAAGTCTCTCCGAATTGTCCCCGATCGGCTTAGGTATCCCATTGGTGAGTACTCTCGCTGACATTGCTGTGTCTCTCAATCTTGCTCGCGGTCGGATGGCGTTCTTCTGCGTATATCGCCCTTCTGCACCGCTTTCTGACTTGCATTTTATAGAGTCATGCCTATCATGTGCGGCATGTATTGACGCGATTGTATGCCTGAGCGATTTCAACATGCATGTCGACATGCTCGGTCAAATTGATTATAACGCCAAACTATTACTCGATATCGCTGTTTTCTCTTAGGAAATTGATTGATGCTCCAATTCGCTTAAACATGTAATTCAGCAACCATCTTATCTCTTATTTTTGTCTCATCGAGCATTAACACAGTTGAGTGCCGAGTCAGCGATGCAATCAATGTGAGTGACCATCTTACTATCCATGCGACGCTGGCTATTCCGCGACATATCGTCCTAGTCGAATGTCTTTCTCGTGTAATATTCATGCAATCATGCCTGAGGACATCGAATATGAGTTAGGGCTAATAGATTAGTATCTCCTTTATATGCAGCATCGCATGTTGATGAAATAGTCTCTTACTTTACTGCCTCTTTTACTGCAATTTTTGATCGACTCGCCCCGATTATTTGTAGACGTGTTTCTCATCCTCTCGCGGCGTGGCTGAATAGTGCAATCCGACGGATCATTGAGCTGAAGGGATGTGCCCTTCTTAGATACATGCGGTCTCCTGGATTAGCAGCACTACAAGAGTTTGCAGAACGACGTGAATATTGCTGTTTGTCGTGAGAAAAAGTCCTTCCTTTCTACCTCCCTTATAATTGATTTCTCGCTCCCATTCTGAAGAAATCTCCATATTCTTGGCAGTGCACAATCCTCCTCTGCTTTTACACATATTATCTCTGCATCTTAGAAGCTCTCCCTTCTGAATAATTATTTTCTTGATATTGTATTTTCTTCGTCTTTCTCCTTTAATTCTTTTTTTCACGTTCTTTCCTTCTTTCCTCACGTTTCCTCGATTTTCAATTTCGCTCCAATCACTTTTCAGTGATCTCTATAATATTTTTAAGCGCATTCGCTTGACTTCCGCTGGGCATCTCTCCGGTTGCTCCTTATGCCTTTCTCATCTTGATTCTCTATATTAATTTCTTCCTTTCTCTCAGTATCTTTCTCTCCTCTTGGAAACATTTAATTGTTCTTCTTATTCCTGAAACTAATAACCTTTCTTTTCGCTCTATCTCGCTCCCTCCTTTTCCGCTTAAAGCTGCTTGAATGTTTCTGTTTCTCACAACTTAATACCTTTATCTCAAATTTTAATATTCTTCTCTCCTGTCAGTCTGGTTTTCATCGATCTCATAGCACAACAGAATTGCTGTGACGTCGTGCTTTGTAATTTCAATAATAGTCGTCTTACTTCCATCGTTGTGCTGAACTTCACAAAGACTTTCGATAGGTCAATCATGATCTACTTTTAGTTAAACTTAAGTCATCCTGCCCTCTCATTAATATGCTCGTTCCTTACAAATCGCACGCAGCAGGTCTTCATATATAATCCTTTTTCTCTTTTCTCCTTGTTTCTGCCGTTCTCTCTGGTGTTCCTCAGGAACCTTTCTCGGATCCTTACTATTTAATATTTTTGTCTTTAATTTGTCTAATGTTTCTCTGTCCTCCGAATTCTTCATGCAGATGACATAATTCTTCTCAAATCCTTTCACCTACTCGATGGTTTAGTAACCTGTTCTGCTTTGAATACAGACTTAAAATCTATTGCTGAATGGTCCACTAATAATGCCCTGCATCTAAATTCTTCTAAATCATCCTTGTTGATTGTCAGTTCCTCAACATTGTTATCTCATATTTAGTTCTTCGACACTTCTCTTAATTCTATTCCAATTTCTCCTCCTCCATTAAAATTCTTGTATTGACTCTTCATGGTTCGAGACAAATGTCGGACTTTATCTTCTTCACCACATCCTTTCCAGCTCTGGAAAACTCCTTACTTCTTAATTACTTGTTATTTCTCTATTTGATTACGCTGATGTCGTTTACGTTCCGGCTCTTCCAACCAATATCTGCTAAATCATGTACAGCGTATTCAAAATTCTTGTCTCCATTTCTCCTATTGCGTTCGTAAATACGATCATATATCTCCATATTATCAGAGATCTGGCTGGCTTAAGATTTGTCAACGTTTTTATTTTCTACTTATGCCTGTCTTTTCTCTCTTTCACTCCAATATTCCTTTATATCTGCTACGTCTCTTTCAATTGAACTCTGAACATAATTCTACTTTTAACCCTTTTGTCATCGAATACCAAGATTATTTATCCTTCTCCATACATTGATCCATTAAGTTTCGTACCGCTTTCTTTTACACCTTAAATATTTTAATTCTCTTCCTGATTCAATAAAAATCTCTCCCTCTCTGTCCTCATTTTGTTCCACTACCTTACGTTTTATCGCGTCACGGTATTTAAACGAGACTGTAATTGGTATGTTACGAGTGTATACGCATGTGTGTATTTGTATGTGTGTGTATGATTTCAGCTATTATCTCTTATTGCATTGTCCTCTTATTCTGGTTTTCTTACTGGTAGGCTTTGTAACAACAATTTTGCTGTTGCCTAATCATTTACAAACTACTATTGTCTATTGTATTTATGTTTATGTTAATTGTAGTCTATTGTATCATATTTTATGTCTATTATTCTGTTAACAATAGTCTTTATATAAAGCTTAACTTTTACATAAAAGTGAAGGTATCACAAGTGTGTGAAAATTAAAAACATCGCGAACAGATCTTTTATTGTATCCCGATATAATGACTATATTTAACATACTAAGACAACACTCTTTTAATTGCTTTATTCAGTCACGCAAAATTCTTCGGCTTTCGAATATTAATTCTAATGATTCGATCCACTCGATACAGGTATATGAAATATCTAATAAAAAAGTTCGTATATGAGAATATATTATAGGGAAAATAAATTAAAAGATTTAATTTAATTAAAATATTATTATCTTCAACATCAATGAGATAGTATCTAGCATTTTGCTCGTACCGTACTTCCTCCTTCTCTTCTTCCTTCCTCTCCTTCTCCTCCTCCTTCTCCTCTTCCTCCTCCCCCTCCTCCTTTTACAGTCTTTTCTTCTTCATTTTCATGCACTGTCAAATAACATTATGTTATTATTTGTATAAACTTGTTATGCCAACTATTTAAAACTTACTTCGTGACGAAATATCAGGGTATTCTTCAGCTGGACTGGGCACACAAAGAGTCGCGATATCCTGCAAATCATTATCTAAAACAAAAATATTTTTTCATTAAGATTATGTTTCTAATCACATGAAAACTGATTTTATAGAAAGATATGTTTTAAAAATTCGACTTACCAGATGATAATAATGATCACGAGAATATTCCGCTCATTACGCGAAATATCTCGCCTCGATTCGTGCTCTTCTTAGAAAATTGATAATTCAATAGATGAAATTCATAATTCAATTTTTTATTTAATTTTTAATTAATTTAATTAATTTTTATTATTTTTCAACTTACGTGCTGAATTCATCGAGCACTTCTGTAGCTGGTTGTCGTCTCAAACTAAGATGACCTGTCTCATTGATGAGAAGTGGGAAGGGGAGAGGGGGAGGGTAAGAGTCGGCGGTGAGAGTCGTGCGCTCCTTTGCAGGGGGAGGAGATGTAAGAGCTGTTTCGCTTCGTATGAAAAGTCGTATGCCGCTTGGCAGGAGGGAGAAAGGTGAAAGTCGCTTCGTACAGAAAACATAATTATCCAAAATTCTTAACTTTAAAATAAAATTTCTGCTTTATACATTATTTTCAAAAAATTATATTGCAACTTTTTATTTAAAGTGAAACATATATGAAAAAATCATCTCGTAAAAAGTCGTTACTTTCCTAAGTAGAGATTGAGACGAGATAAAGCTCGCTTCGCGTTGATTTTGGATTACAATGTATTGATATATCTTTGTTTTGATTTTTTTCAGTCATTATAAATAGTTTCGATCAGTATGTTTCAGTCAATCAGTCAGTCAGATCACTTCGACACAAATAAGACGCTTTTCAAACGTTGAATGCATTTACACGAATTCATTAATATGACTTATAATTTCGATCGTTTGTGGAATTTTCTGTGTGATAAAAAAATTGTACTTAAAGAAATATTGTGTCCAAAATGTAAAAATGTATTGACATTAATTAATGTTAAGGAAAATCATGTATTTCACTGTACAAAGCATTATTATGAAATAAATAGAACTCGAAAGCGATAAAAAGTAATGTGCAATTTAAAAATTAGTGCGTTCCATGGAACATGGTTTGAATGAGCGTGTTTAGAACTTCCTACAATATATCAATTTATTGCTTATTTTTTAATGATACAGCCACCACGACATAGATTTTTGATGATTTATAACTCGAAAGTCATACTTATTGATTGGATAAATGTTTATCGTAAGGTAAGTTAAATATTGTTCATTTTATGTTTATGCATCATAATAAATAAAAATTTTTATGCAAAATTATTTTTAGTTACTTCAACGATGGATTGAAAATAGTCAAAAACAAAATTGATAGGCAGGATATAATCGTAGAAATAGCAAAAATAGGCAAAAGGAAATATAATTCTAGACATATATAATTAGAGGGTAATGGATCTTCAGTGGAATTGAACATAACATTAAGAAAATGTTTATTTTGCCTGTAATCTACTAATCTACTAAAACTGTTCTGTTAATTATTTCTGAAAATATATCAAGATTGTATTATTAATTCTGATAAATGGCGCGCATATGATGCTTTATGAAAATTTCACATATTTCACAGTGAATCATAGTACAAATTTTGTAAATCCTGAAAATGGTGCACATACAGAATATAGAAAGACTTATATTGCAGAATTTTTATTCAAAAGAGCACATAATTATAATGATTGAATTCATGCTTTTTTTGATATTATGAGTGCTATGTATCCATTACATGATAATTAAATTTATTTGCAAATATGTTGATTTTATTATTTTTATTTTATTATTTTTTTCTTATTGAAAAGGGTGACTTCCACCTCATCTCTTCCCCTACCTAAGGACGTGTGATCTTTATATTAAGCGACTTCCACCGCACTTTCCCCCTGCTTATGAACGCGCAACTTCCACGAATAACATTCGTCGTCGATATAATTATTGAAGAATTTTTGTGATGTTTAGTATCAAATATTTATTACATCAAATATTTATTAAATTGATTTTGGTATAATGATTATCAACTTTTTTTTGTTTGTAACTTTTCAACGGATAACGTCCCGCAGTTAAAATTTTCAAAAATCACAGATCACCTTGATAATATACATCAAAATCAAGGTCAATGAAGAAGCTTCCCTAAGCTACATTTTTACCATTTTTATAAATCCATCAGAATATTTTTCTTTATCTCGAAGAATTTTTAAAAAATTTATATCCGAATCTTCTTTATATCCGAATAGTCTTGATAATTTCAATTATTATGAATTCGAATACACGTTCAAACATGAAATATTTCCGTTTTGTAACTTCGAGAAAATTCTTTCTTAAAAAGTAACTACGTCATAATGGCATATTTTTAGTATTTCTAGTTTTTTCTAGAAAAGGAATAATTTAATCTTTATGCGCACGCAGGTTCGTTTCGTTAATTTTCGAAAACCATATATAAGCGCAGAGACTGTTTCTCATAATGTTACATTGCTTTATTCGAGTCTTATTGTTCGAAGTATTTACTTTGGAAGTCCCTCCTATTTTTCTTCATTCGAGCGAACATTCGTCCAAAATTTTCATGTGAAGAGACATGGCTGGAAGACAAGAAATCGGAAATCTTTCAGTGCCCGTTAGTCCTCGTGCGATAAACAATATTATTGAACGAAATGAGCAACAATATTTATTACTTTCTACGATTCTCTCAACTCTTCTCATATGAAGAAATTATACGTGGAAATACAATCAACAAACGAGGGAATCTTCGAATCTATCAAATTGACTATTAATTACGCAAAAGAGATCAACTTCGATTCAAACACGGAAACAATTTCAAGAGAATATAGGACTCATGAGCACGTACTTAAGCGAAAACAGACCAAAGTAAATCCTATCTCATTCGCAAACATATTCGTTAGCTTCCTCCGCTTATGGTGCGAAAGCTATTCTAGTGCGCAAGGAAAATAAAAATGTTCCAAAGAAAGTTTCATCCGCAAATACACAGGCAGCGTCAGCGCAATCACCGATGAAGAAAAGAAAATCTTACTTCGTCGTGATTATAATGCAGTAAACTACATTTCACGGAATGGAGAGAGTAATCAATGTGTCGATGCGCATGTAAACCAGCTAACATCTATTATCAACAATAAGTGCACACGATATTTGATCAAGGAGATAGAACTTCTGACTAATTCCTTCATTGACGCTGAAATCGTCAGACTCGTTTTCTGAAGCAATAAAGAAGAACGCGCTGTGAGAATACAAATAAAAAATTGTCATTTTTAGAAATATTTTAATATATTGTTTTTGGAAAATTTTAATCGAATTAAAATTTAATGAAATTGTTAACAATAGTTTTAACCAACTGTGGATTATGATTTTATATATCATATTTTTTATGTAATAAGTCATTTATCATTATAATATCACATTATCAATAAATAAATTTTTTGTGTTTTAAATTCTCGATTATTTCACTTCCATACCCTCATGCTCTCAACATTTCAGGTTTAAAAAAGGTAAATTTTTGTTCTATTAAAAAGCATCTCCGTCATAGAATACAGAAAGAATTTATTCGTGCTACCATGCGTCACATATTATTGGGATCTAGCTGCCGTCCTATCATTCAGTCGAATTCAATCAGAGGATTGTTGTCTCGATTAAGAATGTAGTACATTCTCCCTCACTATTTCGGTTTTTTGCAATGCAGTTGAATTATACTGCATTGCACGGGGACCGCCTCAGCCTGAGTGAGAACTATTCTCTTCACATAGATTTGAACGACAAATGCTGAACGACGATAATATTTAAACTTAATAAAATATACATGTATACATATATATATATGTACATATACATCTTCATATGTTCATCATCAAGAGTGATTAGGCACAGCAATCATATTTGAGAAATGTCTCAAGAGTGGCTCGACACCGTGTTGTATTGCATTTTATTCTTTTACCTTTACCGCGTCAATAACGTCATAATTTGCGATGAGCGCTACGAAAACAAATCCGTTTACGAAAACAAATCCGTAGTTTTTATTATAATATATCGCGTCATTATATCCATATCGGCACTACAGAAAGATTTGAATAGTGTTGTATATGTGAAATAATTCCGTGGAATCAGCTTGCAAATTCATGTACCATTTGTATCCGCACGCTTCAGGAATTTGCGGAATACTTGGGTTATTCGAAAGATAAACTTTACAGCACCTACGATATTGTCCAGTGAGACGCGACGTCGCGAAATTTGCTCTCTCTAACCGAATTTGATTCAAAGTCCACCGTGCTGCAGTTTTCCCTTTGCTCAAATAAATTTTGAGATTGCGTCGTGATGCAACATTTTGACAGTGGTAGAATCGCTCTTTCAACCTTTTAACCTTTTTTTACCCTTTTAATCCTTTCATTAACTCTTTCAATCCTTTCGCTACCCCTTTTAACCTTTCCGAAAATCCTTTTGATAACCTTTTCATTAGAACGATCGCAATCCTCACGCGTTCTTATTCATTGCTATGCTCTCCAGTGGCTCTCAACCTAGCTACGTTTCCGCGATACTAGGCAACAATCTATCCATTCAAATTCCAAACGCGAGTTGAGAAACTCCGCTGCACTATCAGCATTCCGAGGCAGGAAACATTCTTCGTAAACTGACTGATTCGACGACGTTCCCGAGGACGTACGCGAATATTAGAGTATTCAGCCCTTACGTTTGTCGACGATAATATCACTGACGATGATGCAAATCGTGTTATGTAAGCCGACCAGTGTAATTTCGGAGCCCGAAACTCTTCGAGACTTTTAAGCAAATCTCGTAATGGATACACGCAATAAGAACAGACTCCTCCCCCTCTATAAAGCTTCGACACGGAAGCCGAAACCTACGAGACTCGGGCAAAGGATATGATCACGAAAGAATACGAGTTAAAAGTAATTGAAAATGCAATTAAGGAAAAAGAATGCTGCCTCCAGGCATATGAAAACGCGCTTAGGCAACAATTAGAAGAAATTGAGAAAACGAAGCGACAACTAGATAGCGAATGCGAGAAATTCAATAGTCCGCTAGAGAGAATGAACTAATTTCGAGAATGTGAATTCGAGAAAAAGTGGCAGGACTTGAATCCGACACGTTTAATGAATTCGCGACCAACACATACCATAGGATGACGAATCCATCCCCACTTAATTACGCGCTTTCCAGTAGGAATAGAGGGGATTCTAACTTACAGCAACCAGCAGATCTAGTGTCGCGTGAGTAGAGAGGATGAAATCACAGATGCTGGGGTTCGAGGGAGAAAGAAGCGCGTCGTCGAAGTCCGTGTTAGAGAGAAAGAATGGGTTTGTTCCTTTTTTCTTTCACCCGTTGCTGTCTCTCTTTAAACTATTATCCTCTCTTTCCTACCCATTGTAAGATACAATTCTCTCTCTTCCACCCGTTGCCTATACTTATTAATTGCGCTCTCTTTTTCTTCCGTTGCGCTCTATTTTCTTTTCTTTTTTTGAATACGATTTTATTAAATTTAGATATGGTATTTACGATTTTTAATGATACGACTTAGAAACTAATTATGATAATATTTTTATGAATTTTTAATAATATAACCTGGTAACACTAATTTATAATAATATTCTTTTTTATCAATATAATACAAATGACCAAGCGCACTTTCTTATTGACTAATTCAATACTATTACGAAGATATGAAGAAAAAGTGGAAAAAGATACTAAAGATAAAATAATTTTAGAAGAAAAGGATATATTAGGTGTGGGAAAAAGTTTGTGGCGTTTTTCCCGTTAAATATAACGAGAAAGAAAAACGCCATGAACTTTTTTCCACACCTAATATATTTTAACATACATTTATTTATCATGTAATGCAGTATGTACAATATAATCTAAATCATAGATATTAGTTCACATTTTATAACAGAATTTTTATCATAAATTTTGTACAAAATGTTTACAACATCTTTTATTAGTAATACAATTTTGTTTTAAAAATAACAAAATATTCGAATTTCTTACTAACATCGTGCGTATGGTATATTGATTTAGTTTATAAAATACATGTTCAATACATTGCTTAAGTTCAAATAAGAAAAGCAGTTGTTGATTTCTTGTAAAAACATGTGCCATTTAATGTTAACTTCATGTTATTCGTATCATATATTTTAACAAGTTCCACATTTAGATCTTGAATCGGTGATGATAATAGGATTGTTGATTGCATTAATCGCTCGATATCTGCATGCCTCTCGATGTCGTCTTCATGTAACATGAGATATGAACATGTGGTTGCCTCGATTATCACAATTTGCACATGAAATACAGATCCTACAACGATCCCAATGTCCAGAAATTTGTACGCTGTCAATGCATATTTCCTCATCAAGATACGAAGCACGTAGCGAGGTTTCGAAGATGTACTAGACGATGTTTGAGAAAATGTGCTTTAAAAAAAGAAAACATCTTACAAAATATCTTACAAAAATACGTAACGTATAATACGTATAAGCAAAATATCTTATAAAATTAAATGAATTTATTGTCTCTTGCATTTCGCTTCATCCTGTTGAATTGGAACGTAATAGTTCATGGCTTGAGATATTTTATTTTCTCGGAGAACTTATAATTAGCAATAGCTGTCTGAGCTCTATTGAAGCTCTCTGAACGATTAATGCAGTAACGTTGCCCGGAGCTCTTCTTTTAAAGTATTCCCTTCCATATTTTTTTACATATTTTAAAATGAAGGGGATTTTATAATATTTTTTTATTATTTTATATTTTTTTATATTATATTATGCTTTGAAGAAACAGTTGCGACGTGGTTAAAGGATACCAAATTGACACATCATAAGAATGCATTATAACGATATCGAATCTCTTTTATCTAAAGATATCGACGCCAACGACAATAAAGTCTGACTGTTCCCATCATCTTTTTCAAACATGAATTTTAAGTTTTATGTATCCAATCTAGAATTTTACTTATCTTAAAAAATATATAGTACAAGTTAATTTTTAACTGTAACTGTCATTAAACTTAATGCACAATGACACATGTACTAAGAATGCACTTTAATAACATCGAACCTTTTTTATCTAAGAGATCGACGTCACAATAAAGTATGTCTATTCGTGATAATGTACCATCAATATTCCATTTCCATGTAATCTTTTGTCAAAAATGTGGAATTCGCATATCTTACGATGTAGAAGTTATTAGACCATATTATGAATCACCTAAAGGGATACAAAAATAAAAAATTCGATAATGGAAAAAGAATGTTCATAAAATGTAACTCCCTCAGTAGCATATAAAAGTGTAGAAATCCGTATACACGCTGTCAGTAGTAAAAGGTTTAAGGGAATACATACGCGAATCTTCAATTTTTACAAAATTATTTTCTTCGAGTTTTATTCAAGATGGAATACGAAGATGTAATAATAGAAGTAGAAGCAGAACATGAAGCTCAAGAAGAATTGGAAATTGATTTAGAAGATTTAGAAGATGAATTTATAATTATTGAAGAAGAATCAGAATCAGATATCGTGGACTCATTTTATGAAAGCAACAGTAACAGTCATGCTGAAGTAACAAGTCATTCGATAACGCGAACTGAAATCAATACTTTGGAACAAATAGGATGCGTCACATACCTTTATTATTTATATACTTCCAATATAAATCATTTTTCGTGACAAGTTTTGCTCATCGTGCATTATAAGAATGCATAATTTATTTTTACGTCTTCATGTTGTTCATCAACATGTTATTAGTCAATATATACATATTGATGATATGTATTGTAAGGAATGCCGAGATCTTCTGTATCAAATATTATCATGCAATCTATGCTCTATTTTGCACAATGCGAAAGATTTAATTAAATAAATTTTACGCAACTGTGCAAAAATTATACTTTTAGTGACTGTGTGAAAATTATATTTTAATGACTGTGAAAAACAATACATTTTAATATGAATCAAACGGAGCGTGATCTCATAGCTCAAGCCGTTCAGTTAAATACGCGAGAAGAGTTTTTTGTGGGAACAGCGTTACAATAATTTCATCGAATCGTTGGAGGAACAGAGTCGTGCTAAACGTCCGCGATTATCGATTGGTGTTAAACAAATCGTTGATCGCTCGTATCGCGAGATTCGAAAATTTGAAAGATACTGTACGCGCACGTGTTTTGTGCAAGTGCCGGATATAACTCGGGACTTCGACGGCGCGATATTGATACAGCGTTCAAAAGTCGTATATTGACCAGTGCTGTGATAAGCTCTAGATACATCGAACCTCGCCAATTCCTCGAAGATGCGAGAGAAATAGTGCTGGAACGTGTGCAAAGACTTCAGAAACATAATAGTATTGTATTAAGATAGACACAGTGTTAAATGATGAATTTGTATCGGATGATAAACGTATAAAAGTGTGAGCATGAGAAACTATGAACTCTTCCGTTCGTCCGATTTGTAAGAATGATATGCGTCGCGCGTGGTCGAGCCTATACTGACATCACTGGAGGAATTCCAGAAACGCGATAGCAGGTGGATGCTGTCGCATACGCTGAATTTAACTGTAAACATAAACAAGTACAATTCGTTGCACGCGGAATGTCGCATCGAATTCCCGCGAGAAATTAAAATGAAGAAAGTGGTGATCAATGTGCGATCCATGGACAATGCATATTTTGCCTGGTCAGTGGTTGCCACTCTACATCCAGCTAAAAGTAACAGATCGAACATCTTCATTATACAACATTATTAAATCTAACAGACATTATGTTCCCAATGACGCTAAATCAAATAAGAAAATTCGAAAATCTCAACGACATCTTCATCAATGTTTACCTCATCGTGGAGCAAAAAGAAATTCTTCCATTACAGCTCACCAATCAAAAGAGAGACAAATACATCAATCTCTTGTATGTACAAGATTCATGCAACGATAATGCAGAGCATTTTGCATGGATCAAGGATTTATCTCGCCTTGTGAGATCACAAATTACAGCAAGAAAGAATAGAATATATTTCTATGATAGGTTCGTATACATTTAAAAAAGAAAAAAGTTATAAATATTTTTAGCAACATTTTTTTTTAATAATAATAAAAATTTGTGTTATTTTTCAGATGCCTGCACTATTTTCATACAAGCATAATTGAAGATCCATGCAATAGACTGTGGAAAATTTAACAACTGTGTGATCCGGTTGCCCAGTAAGGACAATAAGTTGAATTTCAGCAACTACTGCAGAAAGGAACGTGTCCCATTTGTTGTATACGTTGATCTGGAATACACTCTGGAAAGAAAGATATGAAGACATTAAGCTGCACGTACCAATATCATCAGATTTTTAATGTAGAATACTATGTTCATTGCTCGTACGATGACTCGCTGTCGAAATATTGGTTTCGTCGCGATAACGATTGTATAGTTCATCGAGGAAAAAATTTAGCATATAATGTCAAAACTATCTTATCTGCTAACGTATCCATGGCAGATTTTACGAGAGACGAATAAAATTTAATAGCGCTACGCATAATCATATGTGTGAGAAGCCGTTCGCAAAAGATGACACATGGGTACACGATCATTGCCATCTCACTGGACGATATAGAGGCCCCGCGCATTCAAATTGCAACTTAAATTTAAATTAGAGATTATATTACAAATTAAAGATTTACATTACATTCCCATAATTTTTCATAATTTATCGAGGTACGATTCATCGACGCACATTTCATCATCAAAGAAATAGCCACAGCTTACGAAGGACGTGTAAATTTATTATCGAAAGAAAAATACATTTCGTTTATGAAACATGTCGATAGCACTATAGACAAAAATGATCAAAAGGAAATATGTATAATATTACGTTTTAATATTACGTATTGATTCATTTAAATTTCTCGCATCAAGTTTAGAAAAATTGGCATCATATCTCAATAAAAATAAACCACGGATAATGCAACGTGAATTTTTTTTTATCCGTAGAAAATTTCGATTTATTAACACGAAAAGGTATATTTCCGTATGAATATGTTAACTGTGTCGAAAAGTTGGAGGAAGCTGAGTCACCATCACGCTTCTTTTTATACGAATCTTTTTATAGTTCGTTGATAGATGGTACCGTATCCGAAAGCGATTATGCGCACGTAAATGTATGGCAGCGATTCTTCATTTGAATCTTCGATGAATATAATGACCTGTACTTAAAAACGATGTATTATTGTTGGCCGATATTTGAAAATTTTCGAGATAGTTGCATCACGAGGACTCGATCCTGCGTATTATTATACACTACCGGATTTTACGGGACGCGATGTTGAAACATACTCGCGTCAATTTCGAACTTCTTATCGATGTTGATATGATTCTATTCATCGAATGTGGTATACGTGGCGGTCTGAATCAATGTTCAAACAGACCAACAACAAATACATGCAATCGTATAATCCATCGAATTAACGTAGGGGAATTCTTTGTAGGTTGAACACCCTTAGCATTTTTGCTCATAACTCAGATGAGAATCAACATATAGTTGGTATCAAGATACTGTCTGAAATCTGAGGTTAATAGTTACATTGTGGACAAAAAAAATCATTGGGTTTTTTTTAAGCTAATTCAAAAAAAGGCTCAAAAACGACCTCATCAAATTTTTTAATGTAAATTGGACATCCCCCCCAAAAAACGCTAAAAATGCACAAAAACTCAAATAAAAACACAATTACAAAATTTATAAAATTTCTTCAATTTATTAATTGGTCTCAGTTAATTTGAACATAAAAAAATGAAAATTTGAATGAAAATCGGCTTTGAAGAGGAAAAATTAATAAAAATTGGAATGAAAATTTTAATGAAATGACATCATATTAGTCCATATCGGAATCGCAATTTAGGCATGTGTAAATGCTGTAACGTATACTGACACAACTTTCAACAATTCATCATCAGATACTGCCAAAATATCAGGTACTTCGGCTGTAAATTTGGCGACATATCGGAGCAAACTAATTCGGCTGATTTTGTATACAGCTGCAGTACTTTTCTTCGATCTTTTGTTGATTATGAAGTCTTTAATTGCGTTGAGCAAGACATCATAATCGGTAATACCGTGTTCAGTTGATCTCTTTCTACGACTTGCCATACTAAAAATGTGGAAAAAATCAAAAAATTTCACTAATACAATGAAATACAAAAATACAATGAAAACCCTAACTTTGAACTCAATTTGGAAAAAAAGCACCGAAAATTTCATTAAAATGCAATAAAAACACTTTTTATTTCAATACTTTTTATTTTCTTAATAATTCCAAACATCAAAAAATCATAAACAATTGCGTCGTATCGTGAAAAAAAACCTACAAAGAAAAAAAGTGTCCAACCTACAAAATTGTTGACGTTTAGAAGTGCATTGAAAAAAAAATTCAATTCATGATTTGTTTGGAATTCTCTTTGCATTATGAAAATACATAAAAAATGGAGCACAGTACATATATTCGCCTTAAATTTTCGATGAAAATTATTCAATTTATAACCTTAGTAAAAAATGAGAATCTTAATTTTTACTTTTTTTTCGATGTTTTTTTCACAATTTGTTTGGCACAGAAATTTGTGGCGCGTTTTTTCGCTCCAAAATCACATAAAAGTAAAGTTTAGTATTTTAGAGACGACAGTCGGAGTTTTGGTGTTTCCACTGCAAATATTCGAAATGGGTATCCAACCTACAAAGATGTCCAATTTACAAAGAACTCCCCTACCTGATGTATTATGACGTCTGTAATGATTCAGAAGCAAGGAAATTAGGTGCCGTACGAATTGAAGCCGAGAGATGTTGAACGGCGTTTGCTTATGAACAGCTGCTTGAAAGGCAAAGATGGAAGGGATTTCTGCATCGCATTGTGACTGAGGACGAAAAATGGGTACATTATGATAATCCCAAGCGCAGAAAATCATGGGGAGTTCCGGCCATGCTTCCATGTCGACGGCCAAACCGAATATTCACAGCTCCAAGGTCATGCTCTGTGTTTGGTGGGACCTGCTCGGCGTAATGTATTATGAATTATTAAAACCGACTGAAACAATCACAGGCGATCGGTATCGAACGCAATTGATGCGTTTGAGCCGAGCATTGAAAGACAAACGGCCGCAATACAACGAGAGATAAAGTGATTTTGCAGCATGACAA
>Ga0157364_1002109_pt1 | contig 18047 bp, 11 predicted proteins | sample AttsexASBM2_FD_111476 | JGI IMG/M metagenome (GOLD analysis project Ga0157364, IMG submission 111476) | Fungus gardens microbial communities from leaf cutter ant in Ribeirão Preto, State of São Paulo, Brazil - Atta sexdens ASBM2 | ecosystem: Host-associated > Fungi > Mycelium > Unclassified ...
TCTTTTATGAATATATGGACTTTAAAGATAATAACGTAATAAGTATTTTTAAAGGTGTCCATTGAAGGTTAAAATTGATCATTTTTACACTCTCCTTTTCTTTCTCTGTCTCTATCATTTTCTGAAAAGAACATGTGATTACGTAATGATGTAATCACATGTAAATTGTTAATATCTTACTGTTGAACATTGCGGTTTGTGGCAGATTGTGGCAGAGTCAAAGTCATCGTATAACATTGGCTCGTGACTACCGCGCTCGCTTTTTAGAAAAAATACGTACACATCCGTGCTCACTTACGTTTCGATAATGTCGCATGAAGGCTTCGTGACAGAGCATCGAATAACTGTCGGGTAAATTAATGTGCGCATCTCTCGGCTGTGATCCGCGACGATTGCACGATATGCCGTAATATATATATCGTACCAAAATGCATACGGGAGTGTCAAGAGAAGTAAAATCTTATGTATATTAATAACAGCAAGAACATATCGTTTGATTATTATATATTATCCTCCATTGCAATCTAGGTTTTTTCTATCCCAATCTTTTTCCTGTTCTACGATTTCAAAAAATGAAAAATTTAGAATTACGATTTCAAAAAATGAAAAATTTAGAATTATTTTTTAATATGTCTGTTACTATAATTATCAAATAATTTTTTAACAGTGTTAAAACCTTTATTTGATAAAAATTAAAATTTGAGCATAAATAAAAAAAAAAAATTAAAATTTAACTTACCAGTAATTGTATAATTTACCAATAAAAGATCTTGATTATTTCGAAGAATGCGATTTTACTGGCAGTTTCTTAAAACGAAAATTCAATATTTTAATTAAAAATTAACGTTTCTTATTTATTTAGTAGCCTATTAATTGCAAATTACGAAATTGTGATATTTTAGTTTTTTAAAATAGATTCTATTTTTCATCATCCAATTACTTAATAATATTAAGCAACAAAATTATTTTCCTTTAAAGAGAAGTGGCCAAATTGTCAGAATTTTGCAGAGCGATATGAATCTTCAAATTTACTAAACGGAATCAAAAAACCTTTTATAGGATTAAAATAAACGCAAAATTTGGTAATGCTGCAATAGACTTCATATTAAAATAGAAAAAAAAGTTAAAAACTTTCATTTTTTCAATTCATAGAGCTGTCACCTGACGTTGATGATGGTTCCTTAATACAAAAGTTTCAGTTAGCTCGTATGGACTAAACGACAGTGCAGCACTAAGCGTATTACATGCACAAACAATTCTGAGTTTATAAAACTAAGATTAAAAGCTTCAAAAGAAAGATTTATATCGATCTACAAATGACATATATATGAACGCTGAGCGAAGACTCGGAATGATAAACAAAAAATAATTATCTAGTAGTAGATGTTCGATCTTGCAAGAGATGGCGTTGCAATAGAGTTAGATAAAGACAGATGAATGCGTTTGAGTGAGACACAATATACATATAATAAATGTAGGAAATGAATGAAAGATATCACTATTATCAAATTTAAAATTTAAAAAGGTCTGTTGATCTCGATCAAGTTCGGCCGTCGATCCAACATCCCCTTAAAGATACAAATTTCTTACAAATACAAATACAGATACAGATTCGCTTGTGTAAAAAAGACCTAGATTGCAAACGGAAGGTTATACTTATAGGCCCGTTCAAAACGCGCTTTTATCGATAAAAGTGTGTTATCTCTAAAATTCTATAGTATACGTAACGTAAATTATAGCATGTTAGCGCGCTAACATCATTGTAAGCGTGTATTCTGAATACGGGCTATAAAATATACTTGTATATATGCGTCATAAGAATGTGAGTTAGATTTTCTTAAATCGATACTTGATCATCGGTATAAAAATGTTGCAGCGTATTTTCTACATGTTGAAAGTTGAACAACAGTATACGTGTGTGAATGCACGGGAGTACCGAGTCAAATGCCGTGTAGATGAATCGTGTCGCATTATTAATCGATGTGCGATGGCGGTAATTAGCTTCGGTTTTTTTTTCGATCGATTGGTGAGTGAGTGGATGGCTAGATCGAGGGAGCAGCAGTTGGCGGAGGAATTATGTCAGTGCAGAGGGTGGGTACAGTCATTCATGCATTATAATTATCTATTTATTCGTCGCATCATTGCGGTTTGACAAACGCTTCATTGCTTAGCGATATATTGTTATAATTAGATGATAAAAAGTAGAATCTATTAAAAAAAATAAAGTAGCATGAATATTTGTTAAATTATAATTAATAATTTGCTAAAAAAGAAATGTTAATGAATTGAATTTTCACCAACATCTACTAAAATCGCATTGTACGAAAAAGATAATTGATAATATTCGCAATATCTTTTTGTGAATATTAAAAATTGTTTCCTCCTTTCTAAAAAAAAATTCTATGATAATTTCTACAACTTAATTACTTATTGTGCTTTTTTGATGCTGTAATTTTAATAACTTGTGCTTTTTTATACTGGACCATCGTCGCGCGATGCTATCATGAGTCTTTTTTCTCATCTTCTGTGATTCTTTTGTTATAATTTTCTATAGAGATTGATTCGCATTATTTTCATATCGCGAATTAAATTCGTATCCGCGCTTTTATTACATCTTCATTCTCACATAAAATTCCATTGTCACTATTTAATTGCCCTCAGATCTAAACCTAATATCAACCTAATATCATCATAATTAGTCTTTCGCACACACACACACACATATAGAAAGAAGATCGCATTGATATTTATCAGACTTTCAAAAGCTGTGATTTTAAACAAGAGATCACACGAGAGAAAACATTTTTCCATCAAAACGCTTCAGCGCTCCAACACATTTCGCAAAGAACTTTTCCTGTATATACGATCAAGCGGTGTTTCATGCTTTCCTTTCTCAAAAATTTTCCATGTATTCTTTGCGTCCATGTTTCTCATCCGTAAGAGCCAATTCTCCGAAGACCCATTTTGCTGCATATCGACAGATACTTAATGATATTATCTTTCTTTTTATCTCACCTCCTATATATCATACTTCGCGTATAACATTGAGCAACACTTGTTATCCTCCTTGGCAGTAAATTTTGCATGGATATTCTCTTTTTTACGTATGCCACTTTCTGTTAAACCTTCCACCACAAGAGTTCTCGATTTTCTCGGCGACGTGCACCGCGGTGCATATGCATACGCTCATTTTCTGCACCGCGCTCGGGGCTCGCATTAGCAAGCCGCTCGATGTCCAGACACGTCCTGAACGAGTCCTGGCATCCGTGTATACGAAGCCTCATACATCGATGTTCACCCGTGAGCTTGTTGCGTTAATGCGATAAAATGAGCCGTAACCGAAAGCTCCGAACGCGTGTGTAAAGGTGCATATTACAGCATCAAGCAGCGAACAAGTAGCAATCAATTAGCGAGGCGGATACAGGCAGTGTAAAAAATATTTTTTCTGAATGCATAAGATAAACGTAATCGCGGAAAATGTGCACTATTGTACGCCGTTAGGAATACTACGATCGATCTCAATCTTTTTTTCGTTATCGTCAATTCGTTTCTGATATCGTTAAACTAAACTATGTAAACGAGCGCGAACAAACATGAATGAACGTCACCGCCAATACAGCGATATTCGTTCATTAAAGAGTTATTTCGCGCTTGTTCGCGCTCTCTCGCATAGTAGGAATCCGGCTTTACTATGCACGTACGTGCTTTAAATGCTCTTTAACGACATGGCGATCGGCATGCATGATTTAGAGTGGTCACACACTTTCACCGAACTTTCAAATATCAATTAATGCAGCGGCGTCAGTCGACGTGAGTTGCATTGAGACAGAATGAGATATTAATTGCGACACGCTCGTAAACTGTAAAAAGTGAATTTTGGACGCAGAGAAAAACTTGAAAAATCCACATGTGTGTAATCTATAATTTAAATAAATAAACAAAGTTAATGATAGTTTTCGATTAATTTTTTTCAAATAGATTTCAGCTTAATAAATTTTTCGAGAAAAATTATGTGATATATATTATGTCTTTTCAAATTCTCGTTTACAAGATTACTTCGAATTGAAAAGTCAAACTTTCCGATCAAAATAAAGTGTGAAATCGATAAGATTTTACAAAAGAACGCATTAATTATATGAAAAAAGCGGTTGCATTGCAATCAAATTAGCCATGATATTTTGCAATTTATGATACTGATAAAAACATGTTCATAAGTACAGCTATAACTGTCCATAAAAATGGACAGTTTTGCTGTAGCATTACATGAATTAAAGTTACTATTTTGGATCTAATTATAGATATTTCTAAAAAGTATCTCTTTATAACAGTACACTATTAGTTTTTTAAACTATTGGTCTGTTTTCTGTTTCTGCACTAGAAGTCTTTTTCTCGCTTTCGACAAATATCAAACATATACCTATTTCACTTTAAGATCCAAAAGTGTATATTGGTTCAGCCACAGAAAATAGACCTATTATAAGCATTTATACAGTTAAACACTTTCTATTTACTATTAAGTAAATTTATGCCTCTGTATGTGTACGTAGAGGAAGGGAGTGATATGGATATAACTGTAGTAGAGTTATATTCCATTGTCTCTTGTTATTTAGTTATTACGAATAGACACGTATATAAATATCTATATCGTTAAAAACCGGTAGACTACAAAAATATTTTTCAGTCTGATTAGACTAAAAATAGCAATTTTCGAATTGCATTACAGCAAAATATGTCCATCTTGAAATTTTTTATCGACTATCGTAGCTTCTCACAAGCTACAAACTATCAGTTTCAGATTCAAACAATTTTTTCCATTTGATTAATGTAGAATCCTTTCTCACAGTATTAATAAAGAAATGTCATTACCTGATTCATACTTTGAGAATGCTTATTTATAACGAAATGCACGAGAAAGACTTATAAAAGCATCATGTCGCGTTTACACGCGCACGTGTGTGTACGTGCGGGTACACATACAGTTCGTATGTGTTATGCAATACGTGAAGCAATAGAGTCCCTAACCGCGTGTACATCCTTTATTGTCGCAAGCATTCAGCTTACGATTTTCCCCGCCAACAAAGGGGCGACAAGGCGAATATGAGGTATCGTGCGACTGCCAAAAAGCTGCCTACAGTGTGTGTGCGCACGCGCGGACATATTGTGTACGTGTGCGAAGTCACGCGGGCAGAAACGCACGCGACAATCTCGTATTCCCATCGCTGTCTCGTTACGGAGCGTCTTGCGGCGCCACGACGCATATATAGATAAAGGCGCCGGTAACTCATTGTTCGTACCAGGACAATGAACGTGTACCGGCGACTCGGCCTGATTCTGAACGAGACTTCTCTCCGGCTCTTCACGCGCGTATAAAACGTTTCGTCATTCGCTGGCCCTGCCACGCGTCCCGTAAATAAATGGAAGCTGTTGACGCTGGTGATGGTCTGACGAAATTATTAGCCCCGGAGCTCGGTTCGATTAAAAGTGCGAACTTTATAATTATGGGCGAATTTAATGCAATAACAGAATGTAACATAGATATATTATTGTTACATATATTTCTTCATTTTTATTATGATGCATAATTGAGAAAATTGTCTATTTTCTAAAATATTTTATAAACCGAAAAAAAATCTGATTGCATTATTTTGGAACCCTGGTTGATTCAATCAGTATGTTTGAAAATGAACGCATCAGAATTCTTGTAGGAATTACAAGATGATTATATTTAATTTTTTTCTGTTATATCTACCAGACTTTCTTGTTGATTGATTCTTGATCGTTGCTACAATTAATTAATGTGCACATAATTCCATATAAGTTTTGATGTTTCTGATAAGATGCAACCTGAAATATTACTAACATTCCATAGACTTAATACGGATTAAATCAGTATTTTTTAATTAGATTTATAAAATTTCTAATTACATTCAGTAGAAATTCCCTAAGAGTAGTACGTAATATGTGTAAAGCTTGATCGATCTATGTAAAAACGCGAATCGCAAGCTTCTTGAGTCAGCCAATCTCGAAGCATCACTTTTAAAATTGACTTATCGGATTGATTGATACAATAAGCTTGCGACTTGTATCTCACTTTTTGTGCCTTAAACCCGATCCACATAAAGCCGGTTTTACATTAGTTGCAAGCTGATCGCAAGTTTGTTGCGACAGCCAATCTGAAGCTTGCATTTCGAAATCAACGCTTTATATTGGCTGTTGCAACAAATTTGCGATTAGCTTGTAACTAATGTAGAACCGGCTTAAGACCCAGAACGCAGGTAGCAAGTGAAACGTATTTCAGATTGTAATAGGTCGCAAACCGCAATATATAGGACGTAAGACGCGAAAGTTGAAGTTCACCCAACTTTCTTACGTTCTGCATCCTACAACCATATTATAATTAAAATATGTTAGATTAGTTTCTAGTTTTGCGACTCCGCGTTCTGCATCTTACGTCCTAGTAATGTAGATCGAAGTAAGGGTGCTTCTACATGATTCGCAAATCACAAAACGTAGTTCGCAAATGTTAACGCAGAATGACGATCACAAAATAGGTATGTACAGTCGTGGACAAAATGCAACACTTTTTTAAAATAATTTCGAAGTGTAACGCTCACTGAGCGATTGATTCTTATGGATTTATAGATAAAAATCAATCTCTCGGTGAGCAGGCCACATTCCGAAAAAAATTGTTGCAACCGTTTTATATACACACAGATGAAAACCAACTGCATGCAATGAAAAAACAAATGCAAATCTTTATTCTGTATACTGCGTTTGCGAATTATGTAGAAACATCTTAACTTCTAGGAATTAAAAATAGAAAAATTCTGTTAAAATACATTTCTCATTTATTTTTGTCTTCAAACTTAATTTTAGGAATGTAAAAAATCACATATATCTGCGTCTTTTATTTTATTTCCCGTGTGATTTTGAATTATGAGAATTACGAGATAACTTTCGCTGCGTTTACCTCATGGTGGTGTCGCATACTGTTCTCGGCGAGTTTCTACTGAATATAATTAGAGGTTTTATAAATCTAATTGGAAAATACTGATTAAATGCATATAGTTAAGTCTGTTAAACGTTCTAATTATAAAATATCAACATAAGTTCTCATCATGATAAAAATTTCACTTGATTTCATCAAAATGCATTCATCTATATACGTTTTATTGGTATAATCAAACCATGTTTCTTAGTGAAGTTTAATTCACACGGGCAAAACGATTTTGCTGAAATATCTAAAAATTTAGCTAGATATACATCTAAAAATAATTTTGTTAAATCATCAAAATAGTGGTATATAGGATACTTAAGCATGATGAGCAATGTTGCAAAAAGTTTTGATATTTTATCAAATCATCAGTTTAAGTATTCTACATAATTTTTGAAAATTATTTTTAGGTCTGTATGTATAATTAAATTTTTAGATACTTCAGCATAATTCAGCTTTAATTTCTTTTCTTTGTAGGTATTACCAATACATTTTAATCATAGATTAAATAATTATTATAACATAATACCAATGTTATAATTATTATAACATAATAATTATAACAATGACAGAATCTTTTCAGATAAAACCATATATATATGTAGTATCTATATAGTGAAAGAAATTATTAGAATAAATATTTGTTTATAGTTTTTAATTGCAATTAATCATTACTTTCTAAAGCTCGATCTTTTACTAAGAATGTGCATATCTTCATACAAAAACTCCGTGTCTTCCTCGTCGTTTTCAAGTTAGAATCGTGCTAGAGTTAGTGTCGATCTATAGCCGGCCGTAAAAAGGCTAGTAGCAGTCGACGGAAATAAAATCCTGTGTCCGCGGGAAGCTTCTGTTTGGCCATGGAAATCGGTAAAGGAGGTCAGCGTATGCAAATAACAGGGTCGCGAGGGCTGTCGCGGAGCCAGCCGGGAGGGTCCCATGAGCCAACGGACAAGCAGCGAGGCGTCGGCGGCGTCGGCGTCGGTGATGGCAGCGACGGGAGGGTATATCCACGTTCCATTTCGTTCTATTCCACTCCTCTCTTGTTCTTCCTTCTTTCTCCCTCTTACATTGTGGGCGGCTTATCCGTCCCTCTGATGCTTCCATAACTCTCGTCCTCTCTCTCTCTCTCTCTCTCTCTCTCTCTCTCTCTCTCCCTCTCTCTCTCCTTTTAATTCTCTGTCTCACTCTTTCTCCCTCGTTCCAGCTTTTGCCAGAAGAGCCAGCTTCGCGTTCTCCGCAACGCTCTCGTTTCCCTCGTTCCGAACTCCCATCCTCCCATCGTCATCGTCGTCGTCGTCATCTTCCATCCTTTTCTAGCTACTACTTCAGTTCCTCGTTCAGTTCCTCCGCTTGAGCTTCCCGTGGCAGTGGCGACCGTTACGGCCCCATATATTTCCGCAGCCGGCGTTGGAGTCACGTCTGCGAACGTAAAGGTGCCTCCGTCGCGCTCCCTCTCTCTCTCTCTCTCTCTCTCTCTCTCTCTCTCTCTCTCTTCATCTCTCTCTCACTTGCTCTCTCTCGCCTACGCCGTGGAAACATTCGATTTTTACGATACGAAACGAGCGAGCTCTCCGGCCCACCGATGTTCATCGTTCGCATCGTTCCCCGCATCGGCATCCAGTTTTGCGCTTCCATCGCTGAAACACTTCTTTCAGTTTTCAGTTTCTTTTCTTTGTCGTTTCTTCAATTTCTCTACTTCTAGAAACAAATAAATGAGAAGATTTTCACATACTTACATACATACTGATAATCGGTTTAGAAGATATCACTTTGAGAATGTCTGACACTTAACTAATTGATGATCATTAGAATACTGCATAATGAATATACAATAAGTAAGAATATTAAAGCCTATAACGGTTAATGGATCTTTAATGCTTTAAATAATTCAATGTGAATTATATATATATATATATATATACGTACATGCATATTTGTAGTCTTTCGAATTGCGCGCCGAATTGATTTTCCAGACTTACAAACGCAACTAAACTACTGCAATAATATCACAAATTAAATTAAATTGACAAGCAAATTTTAATAATTTTGATTTTCAATCCGGTATCATATTAGAAAGATGTTAATGTGCTGAAAAATTATAAATAAATTTATTGCGAAAAATATTACCTCGAACTAGAAGATCTCTTGTATTCCGTCCTAAGCCTTTAGACTATCGAGGCATAATGATTTTATGTTTTAATTAGAAAGTTTTTCTATGTTAGTTTTCATTTTACTTTTGCACGAGCCGATCGTCGATCACAATCGTGTTTGAATGAAAAATTAAATATTCGTTGAATTCACGTTTTCGAACGTTCATTAATACAATTTGCAATTTTTTATAAAAATCTAGTCATAAAAATTATATAAAATTGTAGATTTTTAATGTAAATGTAACTGTATGAATTAACATCTTTCATAATTGGAAAACTGTAGTTAATCTTAGTGTAGTCAGTAATCATGCTTACGTAAAAAATATTCCAATTTACCCTCGGTATTCGCCAGTTGGAGGGTTGCGAAAACAGCTTCGAGCCGGCACACCGAGGTGACTAATCCACTGAGTGTTAATTAAAATAAAGGCATGGTCGCCACTATGCGGGTAAGTAGAAATTAGCGTGGGGGTACGCGTGGGGTAGCGACAGCAGGACAAGGGGACGCAGAGTAGTGGAGAGGATGGTGCAGATAGGCCAGATGTCCACCCTTTTGTGACACATCGCTGTTGCGTTTTTGAACCGAGCCGGCTCGCGCGTTTTGGATAACGCGACTAGCTAACTATGGACACACGCTTAATTGCTTTAATTAAAATTCACGTTACGCGTCTCGACGTCGCTGACGGCGAACATCGCCAACGTGTGCGGGTAAGCTTACTCCAGTTGGCATATGCCCGTGCAACAAAACGGTCAGAATCTCTTCCGGAAAGAATACGCAGCGTTCTTAACAAATCTTCAGAAAAATTTGTATATATTTGTCGCGTAAGCTTTACTTTCTCTAAGCTAAATAAAAAAAAAAAGAGAAATTGCGATTTTTGCTAAGCCTGTTAATTTTTTAAATAAAGAACACGAATTTTATTATACTATTCTAGATCATTTTTATATAAAATGGATACTAATTGTAAGTACTCTGAAAAAAATTTTAAGGGGATTTCTTATACAAATTTAGGAATGTTCATATGGCCATATGTTCGAAATTCTTAGTTTCAAAGGCATAGGTGTCAAAGACAAAGGTATCAAAAAAAGATTGGAGGAAAAATTTCGTTTTTTTCCAAAAATTTCGAAAACCATACGAATTATTTTGATGAAATTAAACGTACAATGTTTTAACAAAATAACTTGAGTGATTTTCGAAATTTCTTTTTTTAACTTTAACACTGTATTTTTTAAAGTAAGCCGTTTTTAAGATATGGTGGTTATATGACATTTTCGATTTGAATTTTTATTTGAGAAATCGTTCCTTAAAATTTTTTACAGTATTATTAGTATTCATTTTACAGTACTTATTAGTATTCATTCAGTCTCATAATAATTGTACATGAAAAGATCGATTTTACTGGAATATTTATAAATTTAATTAGATTTGAAATAATTTTGTTTATCATCAAAGTAATTTTGTAGAACGCTTGAACTAGCTAGAATATTAAAACTTTGCAGCATTGACATTAATGTCCATTAATGACCTTAAGTTCTATATAATTTTTTTAATAATTCAACAAAATTATTTTTTAGATCTGTATCTTTAGCTAAATTTTTAGATGCTACATTAAAACTGTTCTTTCCATGTAAATATAACGTATTATATTGTTTATACGATATCAATGTGAGTTATCAAAAAGATTGTGGATTTATATCTGCAATTTCGTATATTGCACATATAATTGGGAAAAAAAAATATATATATATACATACAGGAGTCTTTAAAAAATCTGGAAACGCTAAAATATCTCGAAAACGATCAACTCTAGTGGAAAATATATAAAAGCATATTTTATTAAAGTGTTTTGAAAATCTCTTGAAATAAGCTATATAATAAAAAGAGGAATGTCTTGTTTAAAAAATTCAACTTGATCTTCATATGACTTTGCAGGCTCCATCCAAGGTCAATCTTTTGATTAGTTAGATAATTTTTTTGAAGTCCTAATATAAAATATATAAGAACTTCGTTCTTATATATTTTTCGCTAGAGTTGATCGTTTTCGAAATATTTTAACGTTTTTCAGACTTTTTGAAGAAATATGTATATGTAATAAATATCCTATATGTAGTATACATATGTAGTTTTCATTGATTCAAATATCCGTTGCTTATAATTCGACTCGCTGCAATATCATTCTGATATATCTTTTTTAGAGAATTGATCCATCTCTTTCTAAAATTTTCATAATACGTTGTGTCGAACAATTTTCTTTAAAATTCCGAAAGCGGACAAGCGAGAATCTAAGTCTCGCATGAAACCTCGTAACTTCTCCTTGAGCGGCGCGTACACGTGTCGGCGATTTGTTATATCGTATCCCAAAAATTTCGCTGCGAAGTCGAGAACGTAAAATTTTTTCCCCGGTTTTTTTTCCTCAACCACTAGAGTCGGCGGGAGAAGGTGAGTTAAATTCGAGGGTTTTTCGTGGCTCCGCGGTACCTCGGTTTGATAGCCGGGGTCGGACGGTAGCCACAAGTGTCCGCCCGAGCGCCCTCTCTCATTAATTCTCCACCCTTGTTACTTGTTAAGGTAGAGCTGCCGGTTCTCTCACCCTTGCCCTCTGGCCTCCGCCATACTCGCCCCCGTCCTTGGCTCTGCGACTCGCTTTTCCTCCTCTGCCGCCGCCGCCCAGAACTGCCGTAGCAGGGTGGAAATGCTCTCTCGAGTGAGGGGGTTCGTGTGAGAGTCGACGCGAGTGAGGGAGCGCGCTATCCAGAGGGAGATAAAACAGGGAACGGAGGACGGGCAGCCTTGAAGGGGAGAAAAGGCGAGATGACGCGGTAGAGAGCGCGCGAGGGAAAAGGGGTGGATATGGGCGAGAAATACAAGAAGGAAAAAGCACACGAGGGAGAGAAAAAGAGACAGAGACGGGTAGATGAAGGGTAGATAGATATAGGTGAAGGGAGCGAGACGGAGAGGGGGCAATCGACGGGCGCCGACGAGTGCAGATGTATTATGTACACCCGTTAAGTGGCCGATGCAAATCGAACGTCACCGCCGGACGGTGGGCGTGCACGTGACTGTAAACGAGCCGATTAGCACATCGTTTCTCTTATTCAACGCCTTTTCCAAACGGGCGCCGTCGCGACATCGAATGCGGATCGATTTCGATTTTCGAGGGAGAGAAGATTCCGAACATTAGACTTTTTTTTTGTATGTTAAGCTAATATCATTTTCTCATACAGAGCCACGACAATCGTTAACTAAAAAAAAGCACGAAGAAAAATTTAATACAATTACAATTTTAATATATTCCATTAAATAAATAATGCTTCCAATTAATAAAATAAAAGTCTAAAAAAAACTCTTTTATTTATTTAAGTATCAATCTTTTATTTAAGTATCAATGAACATTATATATTTCCGAATGCTATTAATTTTGCGTGGAAAATCAAAGTCTAGTCTAGTCATTGACATGTGAGATATAATCATTTCCTGATTATTAACCGACTTTAAATAACTTTTTGACACATTGCTTTATCTCTCGAGATATCTGACAATTTTAATCAATTTCTTGATTTATCATAGATTTCATAATACATGCGAGAGATATCCAGAAAATGAAAAATTCTCAGAAAAATATTACCATGTATGTCTATTATATGAGTCTCAATAATTATTTACATTATAGTATATGTTATAGCACAGACTCTGTCCCGGATGTGGTCCCACGGCACAGCATTCGCGTGTACGATGAAGCACTCATTCTCTCGAATAGCGCGACTACGAGATCTCACTTTCGATGTCGTTTTTGAGGATCGTCATTACTACGGTCGCAATTCCTTTTGTTTGTATTTGATCGACGTTGGCTGGCGTCTCACCTATGTTGCTCCTCGAATGCAAGTTTCCTTTTTGCACCATCTTCCTTCTTTCCTTCTCATATCGTTTCTTTTACCTCTCTTTTTTCTTTTTCTTTTTCTCTTTCTCTCTTTCTCTCGTATATACCTTTCGCATCTTCAAGAGCAGAGTTATGAGGAAAGCGACAGGGCGGCGGTGTCGACCGAGGGAGCAGGGTAGATGAAGGTCGTAGGAGGGAGACAGAGGGAAGGAGAGCTGTGCGTTGAATTAATTTGCGCTTGGCTGACGGGCTCTCGTTTGTAACTCTCTCTCCGTCCTATCGACTCTCTTTCTCTCCTTCCTCATCCTCCTCCTCCTCAACTACCGCCTCAACCTCCGGATCTTCTCACTGGCTTTCTTTCTCTCTTTTTGCTCCCGTCTCGCGTTGCTCTACTACGCTCTCTTTCTCTCTTGCACTTTCGTATGAGATTCGATGAGAGGTAGGTAGGTAGGGCGAGAGAGAGAGAGAGAGAGAGAAAGAGAGAGAGAGAGAGAGAGAGAAGAGAGTATCATGGCCGCGATCTCGCAGCCCGTTCGGGCTTAAATACCATCGAGTCCCGCGATGCAAACGAATCTCTCGGGAATCGAGGGCCCGGGTCGGTCCGACCGCGAATTAAGGAACCTTTTCTTCGCTCTCTCCCTCTTTCGCTTTCCGGAGGGCTCTTTCACCTCCTCTCTCTTCCCCGTTCCCTCCACGCGCACTCCTACCAGAGAATTACCTCGGGGATACAGCATCCGGTCCAGCAGGTTCGAGAAAGAGGACTGGTCCTGTTCAAGCGGACTCTTTCCTCCTTTGTACTCTCCGTTATCGTCACAACTATCTCCCAACTGGGTGACTCTGACCTGTCGAGTCCTCGCTCGCGGAATGCCTAGGATTAAGCCCTTTTTGGGGGAGGCCAAAAGACACGCGATATCCTCTTTGGCCGTCTTGCCTGCCCGGCGACGACGACAACGGTCGATCGATCGGATCGCCGAAGTCTCGCAAAAGAGGGCGGGCGATAGGAAGAAGGGCGGTACGGGACGCGTATGTCTGGAAAATGTGATCGGAATCGTAACAAGGAGCCCTGCCGTTGGGTTTCTGATGTCTCGAACATGCGGCGGGTTTGAGATCTTTGTGTCATTACTGGATAAAAAATGATTCGGCAGTTGTAGTTTTCCACTTTTAGTCCTCCACGCTCGTAGCGTCTTGTGTAAGACTTGTAATATAAAGTAATGTAATATAAGACTTGCAAACGTTATACTATCTCAAAATTGTCTTTCACAAATATATAGATAATTTAGTTTCATGCATCATAATTGAATAAGAAAGACTTACTATAAGTCTTACTATAAGTAAGACTTACATGTTTCCGAGATAAATGAATGCTTAAAAAAGATTCTCAATTTTCTTGACTTTTACGTTATTTTCTTCTTAATGACCTGAGAGATACATACAATGATGTCTATGAAAAATATTTAATGACTTATATCACTCGTATTTTCGTATGATTTAAAGGGATCTTTACAATTGAAGAGATGGGTGAAATAAAGGCCTAATTACAAAATCTTGATATTAATAAAAATTAAAATAACTTGTTACTTTTTTGTTATACACAAATGGGTAAAATATCAAATGAATTTATTGTAATGTCTTTAAGAAGTTACATGTTACAATACTTTATGAAATCAATAATACATGAAAAAGCTAATTGCCGGAAAAAGGGCCTAAGTAGAATTGTATCTTTATTCCACCCATCCCCTCAATTGTAATTGAAACAGTTTTACGCTGCAATATGAATATGCGTTAATAATGAATACTAACTTCTACTCATGAGTTTTGCGAGCGTTGACGATAATATGTATATGCCACATTTAATACAAGAAATATACGAAGATACATAACATTCGTTTTTAATTTCGTGAAGCAGCTCGCAATTAAGCGCAACCGGAAATTCGGTAATACCTGTCGGTCTGTTTCTCGAAGAGAAAAGTGCCGCGCGCCTCCGAAAACCGCTAAAATAAAGAGTGAATGTATTATGTAGCCTCGGTATGCCATCAACGTTTTTACGATAAACAATTATCGGAAAACGTCCAACAGATATCTAACTTTACAGCTCACGATAGCTTTCCGAGAGCTAACTCCGTCTAAATTACTTCCCTTCAACTCGCTTATGGCTGCGCAAGTATGGTGCCTGTCATCGTCGTCGTCGTCGGGATAAATCGTCTCCTTAACTAGGTGGTATTAATATTCTAGACGATCGCGCTTCGCGGTGGAAATCACTTATCGTTCGACGTTGCCTCGTTTTAATGCTGACTCGACAAACGTAAATTTATATATACGAGCGCTTTCTTTGTTGCAATTTTCTATGCAATTAATATCGCTAAGGAAGAAAAGTGCTGATCATAAAACCGTGAGAAGTCGCGCTTACAAAGAGTCTTATATTTATTTATTTGATCATTTGAAACAAGTGCGTTTGAGTCTTTTTTACAAATACATTATATGAGTAGACACTCGATCGTGATATGAGACATGTGTATGCCACGTCTCGCAGAAGCGAAGCAATTTCGATCATAAAACGTATTGTCGCTTTTTCAAAAAATACTTTGGTTGTCAAACTTTAATCTTTAAAAGTTCTCAATATGACTACCTATATGGACGAATGACGCATTAATGCTTTCGAGAACGATACGAAGGGACTAACGAAAATTCCATTAATGATTATCGACCATGTCTGAAAGCTGATAAGTCGACATAATCGTGGTCAATTTTCGAATACTTAGTTTGACGTACCTACTTTTAAGAGATAATATTTTATTCCTCCATGTTACATATAGAAATCATCACGAACAAATATTATAATTTATGTTTGAATAAATATATGATTTAAAGAAATGTATTCTTTTATTTTTTAGAATCAATATTTTTTTCAATATTTTTTAACATAATTTCCTTAGTCTGAATATATAAACGTATCAATTACTTATAAATTGATATTGTTATCATATAAGCATTCTATTGTCATCATTTTCCGTAACTGTAACAATTAAAATAAATGTTAATATTGTTGCCCGTTGAACGGAGATATCGCATTACACCGCGAATTCAATTGGCATGTAATGCGAAAGCGCAAGCATGTCGGACTGATTTGCGCAAGTCCCACCGCAGATGAATGGATCGCACTAAGCCTCTATTATTAGCAGATGGAAGATTATATCGATTTTTCCCTATAGCCCCGGCCCCCTTCTTCTTTTCCGTCACCCTCGCATTTACCCTTGATCGCCACTCCCGCAGGGCGGCCCTTCCGTACTTTATGCTCTAACAAACACATCGTGGCACTGGCAATTACACGATGACGCAGGACGGCCTGCAGTGTTAATTAATTTCTAGCTCGCTAATCACGAGCCTCGGTTGAGCCGGGAGTATCGTTTTGCATTTTCTTGATGGTAAAATTATAATCCTATGCCGTAGTATTCTCGTTATCGATCATGAATTCGCCGTCCTTTTTTCTTTTTTACTTTTAATTTGTCGAATGAGATAAAGTCGTATAGATAAAAGATTAATATTTGATTCATAATATAAAATATCTGCCGATATATACATATATAATATAGATATGTATATAATATACATATATAATATCATTTCAGCAATATCGCAACTATAACGTTTAGTAATATTGCAGTATAATATTGCACGTTACAGGAATGCTGCAAACTTTTGTGCTATATGGATGGTAACTTTTGCCTACAGCTCGATTGCTTACAAGCACTTTTACGCACAAATATAAAATTAAGATTATTAAGTTAAGTAAGAAAATATAATAATTTGTATTTTAATAATTTGTATTTTTAAAGTAGAGAATTCGTATTTTTAAAGTAAAAAATTTGTGTTTTAAAACAGAATTTTTTTTTTAAGCAGAGAATATAGTAAATATATGTAAGTAATCGAACTGTAGGCAATACAGGTAGACTATCGATATGTAGGCAATAATATATATGTATTATTGCCTACAGATCGATTGCCTACATGTATTGTTGCCTATAGCTGAATTGCCGTACTCTAATAGTACTCTAATACTGTATTATAATAGTATTGTATTCTCCCTTGGCCCATTGCTATCATCCCAGTATTTTATCAGTACTATATCAGTATTGGTATTTAGTATCGCGCCGATACTAAATACCAATACTGAACTCAATATTGAAAATTTGTATTAGGCCAATATCTCATCAGTATGAAATTTTCATTTGGATATAGGTAAATGTGATTTAGTCTCTGAAATTTTTATTTGTGCGCAAAAATGCACGTAGACAATTGAGATGTAGGCAATAATTTTTGTGCAAACGAACTGTTGGCAAAAAATGATATAGGCAAACGAGAGAAGTACCGTAGGCAATCGATTTGTAAGCAAACAGGATCCTCCCGTATAATTATATGATTAATTTAACAGATGGCAGTAGTAATTCGAGCAGACAATCCATATGACTCGATTGCATCGATTCATAAATCATATTATTCGTTCTGTCTGTGTAAAAACAGGAAAAACTGATAATTTCGATGGTAAGTAGATCGATGTAATATTTCGGTAAGGAATTTCTATAACTATGAAAACATTAATTTCCACGGTTCATGTTATTATAGCTCTATATTCATACTTAATAACATTATATTTAGTTTATATTTTTGTCACAACATTTATAATTAAAGAACAGGAATTCTTTGTACGGTGATACCATGATGTGAACCACGTCCGAGCACATGTGTAAGTGTAACATTTGTCACAAATATGTTCATGAAGATTGGATGGGATTAAAAATGATAAAGAATCTTTTACTTGTTCAAATGCAAGTATATATAACTATAATTTTAAGAAGGAGAAATTATATAGGTATGCAATGTTTAAGTTTTTGCTAAATAGCTTTTTTAAATATTTATATATTAATATATTTTTATGCAAAAAAATTAAAAACTTATAAAAGTAACGTTGAATTATTTTACTTTCTAATTTTTAATATTTTTGTATGAAAAAGGGAAGACATATACGCGGGTACA
>Ga0157364_1002110_pt1 | contig 18045 bp, 5 predicted proteins | sample AttsexASBM2_FD_111476 | JGI IMG/M metagenome (GOLD analysis project Ga0157364, IMG submission 111476) | Fungus gardens microbial communities from leaf cutter ant in Ribeirão Preto, State of São Paulo, Brazil - Atta sexdens ASBM2 | ecosystem: Host-associated > Fungi > Mycelium > Unclassified ...
ACACACACACACACACACACACACACACACACACACACACACACACACACACACACACACACACACACACACACACACACACACACACACACACACACACACACACACACACACACACACATTATATGGCTTTTATAATTGAAATCTTACACGAAACTCTCTACGTTATTAAATTCATAATGTCAAATTATATCCAAATTAAGTTATTTTTAATCATTTCTATAGATCGCCATTGTTATACTTAATATCGTTAATTAAACTAAAGTAATAGAGTTAAACAATTTAATTAAAAAAATTAAATTTAACTCGAATCTTGTTTATCATTTATTAAATGCATGCATTATTTATTAACAAACTGATCACAAGATTGATTGATTTACATTTTAGCACACAGGAAAATTAAAAACAAAGAATTATTTTTAATTCAAAATATTAGATTATCATTGCTTTCATATCTAAATGTATTTGAAATTAATTGATGGATATGATTTCATTATCCATATGTTCTTGAAGAAAAATCCATTCCAAATTGATATGAAATCTCCTATTAAATGTCGATCATGTAGTGTTAGGAGAGAGAATTTATATACTTTAAAACCAATTTGCTTTATAAAGCACATTTTAATCTAAAAAAACTGAAAGTATTCTTTTAGTTCCGAAATCACGAAAAAATTCGTCTTTTTTTTTATCAAAAAAACGAATTTTTTATCAAAAAGGATCATTATTAGATACAAAGGAGCAATGATAATGTAATCTCTCAGTTAAATAACAATTTACTATTTCAACTTCCACGTGTGTCAAAATGTAAATCAATCCATTTCTGTGATTAATTTCAAAGTAAACATTGTTCATATTAAATAACATATGCATTTAGTAAATAATAAACTAAAGTTCAGTCAAATTTAATACATTTTCTTGCGTTAAATTGTTTAACTCTATTGTTCCAGTCAAATTAACAATACATTGAAACAATTGCGATTGATAAATGATTAAAAATAACTCAAATTGGATATAATTTGACGCTATGAATTTAACAGGATATCAAATGAGAGAGAGAGAGAGAGAGAGAGAGAGAGAGAGAGAGGAGTCTGACAATGATAAGTGTTAGATTCACACTTGAAAGCTCTGTCTGTCTTATAGCTCTGTCTGTGTTATTAGTATAAAACACAGCTGTCGCGAATGTGCGTATGTATGTGAGTTAAATCTACGTAAAAAGCTTCCGAAGATAGGCAGTAACAATATTATTTTCGCCTGGGCCTCGATGACGAACCCGACGTGGCGCTTACATTATTCAATTCCAATGTAAACAATTAATATCCAGTCGTGCGTTTTTAATTGAATATTCCTCTTTTGTTGAACATTTAATTGGTACGCGTTCGAAATTTCGGCCTGTGGTTACACGAAACGAAGCCAATTCCATGCCCTTTGTCAGAGATTCCTTTTAACCTTTGACCTTCACAACAACGGTGTTATATAGAGTAGTAATATATATGTATTCGCGCGCGACTTGCGGCGCGATGCCCTCGTTCTGCGACACGAAAGGCAGGATCTCGTGGTTTCGAATGCATTAACATCGGAGCGGGCTTGAAAAAGCGTTGCAGCCTGCTTTTACACTCGCGTTTCCGTAGCTTGATAACTTAGTTTAAAACTACTTCGTGTAACTTACAAAAGGGCTCAGGTCTCACTATTCCATTGTGCATTTCACCCTGTCGACATCGCGATTTTCCACGCGTGTGGTTGAATGCAACGAATGTAGAATCAAAAATCAATGGGCGCGTGTTAAATTTCTAACACATTCCATCTGACTTTTAATATAATTAATATAATAAAAAAGTAATTATTAGAATATTTAGTTATTTAGAATCGTTATTAAGTTTTTAATTATTTACTTTTCTATTATTAGAAATTTACATCTGTACATTTACTTTTAAATTTAATTGTATCCTAATTATAATTAAGTATCATAATAATTTATTTACACTATCACTATTTAATTATTATTTTTATTATTTATTATTTAATTATTATTGTATTTGTTAATTTTATTGTCATTCCTTAAGTGAATAATATATTCGCATATTTTATTCGGACACCTTAACGTAATTTTATCGTCGACAAATGTTGCTCTAATAAAATTTCTACCTTGCGTACAGCCGAGTTAAGTCTTCCAATTACATCTAGCATTCGCGAAATACTAGAGTTGAATGCTTAATGAGAAAGCGACCTGAATTTGTCACATTTATTTAAACTGAGAAATATATATTAAATATGCGATTTATATGTTACACTTAATTTACACAAACAGATTTGAGCTGAGAAAATTTCAGGCGCAATACCGAACATTCGTCGTGCCGCGAATCTTTCTTCGTGTCTAAACATAAACCATGACGCCGAAATTCTTCACGAGTTTCTGCAATCGGACGTACAGAAAGTTGGTTTGAAAAGTGATAGTCCATGCATCTGTCAAGCGCATGGATAATAGTTCACGTGCAACGCTCTTGGGATTGTCTTTCCAATGGACTATTCATTTAAAGTTTTGGCTCTAATTCAAAAACTAATCTATCTGAATTTCGCGAGTAAATACTTGTATTTGAAATTTTCGTCTTCTCAGTGGAAAATATTACCCGCCATGGCACCTGAAATAATTTTACGACTGAGACGCTGACAAATGAGAAACTCAAATTTTTATGAGCAGTAAAACGCAATTGTCGTCGAAGATATCATCGGTATTTCGAATCGAGCGTTATCGTTTGCTCAACGAATTTAACTACGCACGACAATAAAATACACGTAATAACAGAAATAATAGCAATGATATCAGTAAGCATAATTCTATGTTTATTAGCCTATTTTTTTTATAAATATAAGTATACTGTAGAGATATTACGTGTATTACAAATTATTACATATATGATACGTGTTATTAAGTAATTGAATTTAGGTACATAATAATTAACTTAATAAATATCGTTACGTAATTTTCTCTTTTTCTTTGTTCTCTTAACTAACTCTTGATTCATTTGTAAATTATACTCGGGAAAACATTTACAAAAGAAATCTGACATCTTCTCGCATTCAACACCGCAGGTGTAGAAAGGACACCATTTTTTTTTCTTCGCCGCTCATTTCGTAAATGCTACCGTCTCTGCTTTTCTTGCGCCACGTACAGCTATGTTCTTGAAATTGCATAAATTCCAAGTACAAGTAACAACTGCCGTGAATGGAAAACTCCACTCTTACTGGAAATCTTTTTTTTATGTACGCATTTACAAAGTGCTTTTCAACAGGTTGTCGATTCAATTGTCTATTATTTCGGTTTCAAATTATCAAAGGAGACAGCGCGGGTTTCTAGTGTGCAAGTACTATTTCGTTATTTTGGAAATTTGACTCGATTTTGTAAAGCTTTGGCGTTTTACGTGTACTTATGAAACACAAGCCTTACAAAAAGTATTTCCATTTTTATTTTAGCTGTTGAAAAAAAGCGGAAAAAGTTTACTTTATGAGTTTACTTTATTGGCGCAGGTCGAATTTATTTTTATTTCAACATGTATATTTTTATACGATTTATATAATTTATATAAGATAAATCGTACGAAATTTTGTAAATTCTATGTCGTGAGATAGAAATGTAGTAGTTATATTTATCTAAAATCAAATATGCAGGGAGATAAAAATACTGTTATTTTTTTCACAAAAATGTTCCAACGGAAGAAATTCCATTGGAAGACGCCTAAAATTGTCCGTTTGATATTTTTATTTTTCTATTACTTTTATAATATCGATCATCGGATAGTAATCGGTTTGATATGAGATACGATGAATTAAACGTTTTAACGAAGACTGCATAATATTATTACACGTAAGAAATCATGAATTTCAATTTTAAAAGTAAAATCTTAAATTATGAAATAATGCAAAACCGAAATTGGAAATAATAATTTAATACTGTTTAAACAATTTACAATAATTCTTAATGAAAAAGTTGAAAAAAAATTGAAAAATATAAGGGAATCTGTAGATATAAAAATATAAGAGAATTTTGTTTAGAATAAATAAATTTTACTTATTTGTATTAAAATTTATCGCTGAAGAAAATTTATAAACTCACTTAAAAAATGTTTTCAAATATTTATTAATATCAGAATAAAAAATTCATCCTATCGCTATTAACTTTTATATAAATAGGTACTTTTTAATCTCTCTTTTCTTTATGAATATTACACGCACAATCCTTTATAAATATTACACACAGTACATACAAAAATTATGATATACATTTACTATTCATGAATAGAACTCAACAACTCATCATCTTCTATGCTCTATTTAGAAACAAATGAATAGAACATTGTGTAGAAAATTTTATTATATCGTATTTTAGACTATTGTTGTCTTTTCGCGATGATTAAAGCGGGAAAAATAGAGAGGATGAAATCAACAACCTGTTGAAACATATTTTTCATCAATATGCGTTCATATTAATTCCTTTCGTCAACCTTTCATGTCTGTCAGGGAAAGAATCTAGATTTAATCGGGTAAATGAGTTTTGGGAACTAAGAAGAATGTCTGTCGTAAATATACTACTAAATTAACCATATCAAACGTAGGCATCAGAAAATCCTGCTCTATCTAATATATCACAAAGATATTTAAATTGTAACCCGTAATTCAGAATACTATCGATTTAGGGATCCGCTTTGCGTGACATAGAAGTAAACTGTGACTTTCACGGTTGCTTTATGAATATGCATCGCTTAATTATAACTCTACTCGGCGCGTTTGTAAGCGATTTTCTTCTGCAGACAGACCGGAATTTTAAACAGTTTCGTCGCGTGTGAAAATGCTGGATCGTATCTCACTGAAAATTCAAAGGCTCGTGCTAAGTATTTGCTATTAAATGTAATTACATATATATATATATATATATATATATATATTTCTCTTTGTGCGCTTTCTCTTTGTTTATATTTTTTTTTTTATATATAATGTAATTACATATATTTATATATATATATATATATATATATATATATATATATATATTGCTCTTTGAGCGCCTTCTCTTCGTCTACATTTGTTGCATTATCAAATTCGTGAACAGAGAGTATCTGTATAATAGCTACGGATTGAAACGCGAATTCTCGTCAAATCTACCACCGACTTAATTATCGTATTATACAAGCAAAATTCACAAGCATTATACCTGTCTACCGCTGAATGTGAGACGGACCGAAATAAATCCCTTCCTAAATCGAATATCGAGCTGACTACACTATTAAATCCTACGCTCAGCATTCAAGACTGTTTAACCGTGTTAAGAACAATGAGTTTCGCCGTGGAAGCTTGCCGGCTTCATTAATGTGCTTCATCAGCGACAATCGGCGCGCATCGCTGATTTATTCAATAAAAAGGAAAACGAAACTTCTTTACAGTTCATAAAGCTGGGCCGTTAGTTTCCTTTTGACTTTATGCTTCTCAATCCTCTTTTATGGTGTTCTCTCTAACGGAGAACCTTCTCGCGACGAGAAGCTCTCCTTTTCCTCTTTCTTTTGTCTCCATTTTTTTTGTCATCTCCTTCGAGTATTTCACGTGTCTCTCTCATTTCCTCGTATTTCCTTCACCCTTTCGCAAGCTTCACGTTCTACCCTATTCAAGGACAACCAACGGAGAATATGTTACCATGACGACGCATGAGCTCAGTGTAACCTACTACCCATTCTCATCCCTTTTCTATGTACCATACACGTGCCTATCCATCGTATCGCCGGTATGAGCACGTTCTTCGTTGAGGATTGAGATTGTCGCATAATTTTGACAATGCGTTAACGAAACACATGGACTCCATCCAACAGAAGATAAAGAATGAGACGTAGCATAATTTTGAATGAAGAGTTTATGAAAACGTCGTTGAGTCTTATAAGGACAGAGGGACGGACTTGCTTTGATTCGAATGTTGCATCTTCAATCTTCCAAATCGGCAATGTTGGACTTAGACACAATCGAGTTTTTGATTGTGAATTCTAGGTAGATAAATTTAAATTTGTAAAAAATAAGTCAAATACAATCCACACAAACTTCATGATAAAAACTCATTGTTAAAGTTTTCATAAGAATTTTTCCAGATTATTATATATACAGTCTGAAACAATATAATTTGAATGGAAGTCAAAGAGCCGAGTAAAGCATGAAAGTTTTGTCGACGGAAGATTAATTTTTTAAAAGTTCCTAACCAGAAATGATGGTTGACGTTGCATCAACATTGATTCGACGCCGATTTATGTTGAATCAGCATCGATCTCGGATTCGATCAATTATTTCTGACTGTATTTCTAACCGAGTTTGTCTCTCACTATTCATCAATCCAAATCCTAAGAATCTCTTTCATCAATTCCGACGCTAATCGATGGTTAATTGAATCGTCATAATTGTGAAAACTGAACAGTCTCATTATCAAGAAAGGAAAAGAGAATAGAAATTCTGAAACATTAAATTGATGTTGGTACGTTTGCAAATTGATCGTCGATTATAGGGATCCTAAAGCTGTCTGTATTATCAACTAAATCGTAATTACTCTTTTTCTCTTTTACAGATTTTAAAATCCTTTTTCAGGATTAAAGTATACACATTAGTAGATGAGGTGGAATTTATGCCGAGAATGACAAAAAATTTTCTTAAGATTTCAATTTTGAAATTTTTTATCATTGTTATACAAAATTGTTATACAAAAATTACGATTTAATCGGTAATACAAACGGCTTTAGGATCTCTTTAATTAGAAATTTGTAAAAAAAGGTCCTAAATATTATGACTAAGTTAAACCTTCATCTGAAGATGTCAGACGAAGAACAAAAATGAAAACATCATGAATATACAGTGAAGTTCCGAAGTTCAGAGAAACTGGATATTATGCATCTACCGTAGTCTCGATAATTAACTTCGAGCGAACGACGCGACACGTGACGTGCATCATGTTTCGATAGTCTTAATTACCGTCGACAATGTAACTGACGCGCATTGTTTGTGCTTCGCATTTCGAAGTGCAAACATGCCGATACGTAAATACTACAAAATTACATTTACCAGTTTCCCGAGAGATTACGTGTATTCGAGGGTGTAAAGCGCACCGTCCGTCGTCCGATTGAAGAACGCTGAATTGTATTGTTCGCAAAAGTACATCTGGAATAAGTTGAACGGGTTCCAGGATGCCAATGAAATTTTATCGTCTTTGCAATACTTGGAGAGGAAGTATTAAAGAGAGCGAAAAAGAGCATCTTAAAAATAATTAATCACCTTCGTGGTATATAAATTCCGGATTTATGGAAAATACGACGTCGTTCGTAATTTTCTCCTGATAAATCGAGTTTCACAAGATAATTTAGTACATAATTTTATTAGCTGTATATTAATCTTCTATAAAGAAATGCACAAGGAATTAAGTCTTGTATGATGAGAAAGGATTGAGTTTTCACAACTAGATACCTATTTCAAATTATACGACTGAAAAATCTAAATTTTATCAGTGAACTTTATTTTCTCATCATTGACGTTCCTATATAAAAAAACTTTTTAAATCGATGTATTTTGTTGAAACGAGATTAAATTCTGTTATTCCGCGTGTTGTTGCCAGCAGTTTCGTAACTCGGGGATACATCGAGGTAACCAGATTAGATAGGTGCCATTGACATCGAGAATGCCAACCAACCACCTGTAGAAACTAACATTAAAGCCAACCTACTGTCATCGCCAGTGGTTACAGTATAAACTTTATCAATTACGATTATACATATATGCGCGTTAGTAATCTAATCACAACTCTTTTTATTTCTTTTCAGACAATCCATATTATTAAATAGAAATAAATTGTAATTATATGTAGTTTAATTAGATTTATTACTGAAATAATCTAATAAACGTCATCTTGAAACAATAAAGCTCGAAGTATATTTTGTATGTAGAAATATATTTCCTAACATCTTATATCGAAGTTAATGTATCTTTCATTTAAAAGATTGAATACCTTTTCAATACAAAAATGTATTAAATTAATAAAATTCTAAAATGATAAACTAACTTTTAGAGATATACAACTGAGATATACAACTCGTATATATCGGTTCCTAAAAGTATAGTTTTTTAAATTATTTCAGAATTTGATTATATAAAAGGAAGATATAACTTTTTACACGATTATTCAGGAATTATTTTATTTCTATATTTTCTTATGTAGATATTTTTCTCTATGCAAAATTATTACAATAATGACGCTATACTCAAGAAAAAATTGGTATATTAATATAAATAAAGTTAATAGAATCTTTATTTGTGTTACAAAATTGTTATCAGTTATGCTTCAATCATTTAAAAATTAAAAATTTTGTTGATTCCAACTCTAGTTTTTATTGATTGAAGCATATAACTGGGGGAGAGGAGGGAGCGAAGTGGGGAGGGACAGTGATTTTGTAACGAATAAGAATTTTATTTTTTATTTCAATGTAATAGTTTTTCCTTAAATGTAGTATTAATTATAATAATTTTCGATTTCCGTGAAGAAAAATATAATAAGAAAATAGAAAAATGAAACGATCTCCAGATCGTAAAATAATAAAAAGTCGTCACTTCTTTATATAATAAAATTAAGTAACTTGACTCCGCTCTTTGTAGAGAATATTTTCGGACATGTCATGTTTGAAGTATGCACGCAGTGGCAAGAGTAGAAGGCAAATAGCGGAAAAGTTAGATAGAACGCACGAAACAATGAAGTGGACAAGTGCATTGTTTGCTGTTTACGCTACAATCCGGACAACTCCGAACTTGGAAAGCGCAGAAAGTTGGACGCCAAGCTTTAGTAACTAAAATACCTATTCGTATTCATTTCGAGCGTGTCCGCGACATACATGATGTAATATATACGAGTCGATTATATTCATGAAAAAAATATTCACGAATTCATGTAAATATCAAAAAAGGTCACAAAACGAATAACATAAAAAATTGAAGAAAATATAGCGACAGTGCGGTTATATGCTCGTTTAGCAATTTCCTCGAAGGCGAGAATCCGTATTCGCGAAATGGAAAATGGAAAATATCGTTCAAAGCGACGTACAACGAGGACCATTGCGAGCAGAGAGGCAAACGCGACGGAAAGGAAGAAATGTCAGCCGATCAAACGCAATACCTATTTTCCGTCGAACTCGATGAGCGACGACGAGACGCCGTGGATTTTTATGTCGAGGTGAATTTTCGAATATCATACGTACGTCTTCTTTATACTCTTTCGCGTCGCTCTTCTTTGGAGAGCACGCTGACGATTCTTTTTTTTTTTTTTAATCTCGCGCGCGCCTTTGTAACGCGCAACATTGTTATCACGTTATGGATATCGGTTACCGCGTTCGATTGACAGGCAATTGTCGATGCATTGTGCGAGTTCCACGGTATGATTATAGCCATGGGCTACAGGCGTTACAGCACAATGGATCTGCTGCCCGCCGGATCGTTTGTTTTCATTCAAGGCGCCGGCATAGAAACAGCCTGCATCACATTTTTCTTAGGACCTGTGACGTACGTGTATATCTGCGAACTCAACGTGAAGCCGTTCACGATGGCGATACCACTCTTGCCCCTTTCGCTATACATTCTTATTAATCGTATCTATATGTTAACTCGCAGTGGTATGTATCATTTACTTATCGGACGCAAACTCATTGAAGCTATTTTTCACCTAAGCCTTCTTCCCTCTTTAGAATCTCTCCATTGGATTACTGGAAATCGGAGAATCGCGATTTTCGCTTTATCATCTAATTGGTGGTTCTAGAAAACCTCTTAGATCTGTAATTACGAATACATTTCAGCGACAAAATCTACTATGTTCTTTTTATCTCTGCGCGGAAAGAATTATTTCACTGAAGTAAACTAAACATTTAGCTAGATATTCTCTAGTGTTTCCAAGATCAAGAAATTTAAGAAATCTTGTCTTGGTTTTATCTTGAATTAAAAAAACAAGAAATTGAAAAGTGATTTCAAGACGAAACAAGAAATCTTGTTATCAAGATCAAGATTTCTTGACAATAAGTCAAGAAATTTCTTGAAATTTCTTGAATTTCCGTGACAGTTTTTATTTTTAATATTTTATTATTTTAATATTTTATTATTTTATTTCTGATTTGAAAAGTTTTGAATAAGTTAAGTTTCAACATTTTCAATTGTATTTGTTGATATTTATAACAGGTTATATAATATAGAAATGCATATTCATACATTTTCACTAAATAACAAAATAGCATATAAGCAGAGTGTAAATCGATATTAATGAAAAAGTGAAGTCCTTGATCCAACTAAATTTAATTATAATCACCGATATGGCCTTGTTGTACCAGATGTTAACTTTTACATTTAAAGAAATATAAAATCAATACTGGCAAAAATATATTATGTATAAACATTTGCGTACTTCTACTAATAGTCAATTGAATCAGGAATGATTAAAATATATAGTAATTATTATAATAATAATTATATCTAATAATATCAGGATTATATCTAATAATCTGAAATAATGAATTACATTTGGCAGTAACCTCATGATATTAAAAATTTAATAATTTAAGAAATATTTTTAATCTTTATTAATAGACACACTTTTAAACATGGCACACAATTTAAACATAATAAACTACGAGATGACTCGACATTTAATTTGTACCTATGTTTTCTTATTATCTCTTACGACGTAGTCAAAGAGTCCTTGATTAAAAAATCAAGAAATTTCAAGAAATTCAAGATTCTTGAATTCAAAACAAATACAATGTCAAGAAATTGTCAAGACAAGAAAAACAAAATTTCTTATCCTGAAAATCAAGACAAAACAAGAAATGCTTTTTAAGACAAGAAATCTTGTCTTGATGAAACACTAATATTTTCTAAAATTTTTTTAGAATGTATCTCTTCGAAGAGTGAAATATCATTCTTAAAAATTGAAAATTGAGCCACTTTTTTTCAAGATTAATTTAATTTTCACTTTTTAAAGCGAGATTCCACTCTAAAGAATTTAAAGAGTATTACAGATCTAAAAATAATTTCGTTAAATCAAAATAATTATGTAGGAAATTACATAAATATAAAAACATATAATGAGCAATGTTAGAAAAAATTATTCTAACAATCAGTTTGAATGTCCTACATAATTATTTTAATAGTTCAATAAAATTATTTTTAAATCTGCTAAATTTTTAGATACTTTAACAAAACCATTTTTCCGGAAAGATTAAATATGACTAAAAATATTCAGATAGAGTTCTAAATTTTCAATATTTGGTTTTCACGATTCAATTTTTCGGGGAATTTGATTTTTCCTCGGAGAGAATATAATCTTACGCCATCTTTCGCAAAGATGCATACATTCTTCTTAATTGAACGATGTATTCAGGCTCTGCAATTAGAGAAGATTACTTATTGCATATTCACAGATATTCACAGATGGAATGTGCAGCTTCTCACGTTGTCAAGTTGAGACGTCAACGATCGCGTTTCCATGTCTATCTGTTACGCTGTGTTGAACTTATGCCATTTGACGCACATGGCTCTGCACGCGACAGTTACGTCTGATTGCCAAAATTTTCAGTCACTGAACATGTCTCTCTGGTCTCTCGACGAGCCAAGTCGAGCGCAGTGCAATAAATTTCTCTAAATAAAGCTACTCAAGATAAATCTTACTCATTCTGAGATATATCATTACAAGCTGACTATTAGCTAATATTACTAACTGAGATATATTTAACAGACTATTCGCAGTTTATGAACGAACAAATCAAATTAAGATAACGAAGATGGTAATAAGTGCACTAATTAAATCGTTGTAAGAGCATTATAGAAAATTAGAATGCATTATATATATTATGTTATAATTATGTTATATTAAAAAGATTTATGTAATCGTAGTTAACTGTATACTGTTAGATGTCAAAGGAGCAATAGTAATTCAATCTCCTGAGTTAAATAACATCTTGTTAACTTTAACTTTCATGTGTATTAAAATATAAATCAATCCATTTCTGTAATTAAATTGCTTAGTTTTAAAGTAAAAAAACGTTCGTATAATGTATGCGTTTAAAGTAAATAATACATTAAATTTGAATTAAACAATTTAAACTTTTTTTATAAGTTAAATTATTTAACTCCATTGTTAAATTAACGACATATTGAATAAGAATGGCGACATAATTAAAAGTAATTCGGATTGGAATTTGACATTATGAATTTTTAACAATGTATCAAGTAGGGAGTAAGTCTAAGATTTTTATTGTGCTTTTTAACAAGATGCGAGCATTATCGGGTTAAAAGCGCATTTCCGGGATTATTTCTAGATGCCCTAAAAAAGAGCTAAAGTAGAGCTATGCAAATAATTACTTTCAGATCAACGCAAATTCTCACACGAAATCCTTTTTTTTTTTTCTTTTTCATATCCTTACCCAAGACCATTGCATTATCGCGGTCGTGTACTCAATATATCACGAAAAAGTAGATGTTATCGGTGGCAATTTATTTCCCGAAAGGAAAAACGATGGGGTTGTGGGATAGAAGCATAGGTATAATAACACGCTTTTCCTAGCCCACCTTGAGGGAGTGGGTTCCCTCGGTGACGCAGAAAATTCGTTTGGAAAATACATCCGCGTATTGGCGATTGCTTTTGCGTCGGTTATGATCTGCTCTTGCCGCGGTCATGTATGAAAACGCATTTTGCCGATATAGCTGGAATTTAATATTTTCTCATATTTCGTATCACTATGTATCGACGATTTTTATGACAGTTATGATGTGCATACTGGGCATAAAACATCGAAAATATCAGAAAGAAAAGAACTATTGGGTTGTTCGGAAAGTTCGTGTCGACTATATAATTTAATAAATGTATATTACAATTTAAATCTGCGTTTCAATTTTCCTTCAACATCGGCACGAACTTTCCGGAGAACCCAATATTTGACACTTTCTTTACAGTATTCTATTTATGTGTATCTCACATGAGAAAATCTACTGAGAGAAACTCGATAAAATTAATATTAACTTTTGAATGTCTACTTAAAAATTATATCGCTACTTTACTTCGAAAACGACGTAATTAAAAAAAACCTTCGAGTTATTATCATGAATGAGTTAGGTAAACATTATCCTCCTATTAATCATCAAGAATGAACTAACTTAATTTCATAAATCATCAAAATATTGCAACTAAAAAAGGAATGTTTTTTTAAGGATTGTAAAATGAAAATCGTATTAAGAATATATTCTTTTGTCGATATTATTTGATTAATCAATAATTTTCTGTGAAATTGAAAACTAATTATTCCGCTTTTTTTGAGAAACTTAATTTTTTGAGTTGTGTCACTTTTAAAGTAAAAGAGCAATATATTCGAATCTCTTGCGAATCATGCAATTTTAATCGCACTTTTATTTTCAAGCCGATGAAATATTACGATATGAACCACAGGTATTAATTCACGTCTCTCTTTCTCTCTCTAAAGTGAACAAGATAAGCCTACATGATTTCCTCCTCGTTTACTCCTCACGATATTAATCGCTCATTAATTATACCTTGGCGACGCGCGATAGGACACGCGGAGACATTTTAGTCTCGTTATCGCGGCGCGCAACTATCGCAAGCACGACAGATGTTATCAGCGATAATTTATCTTTGGAGTGTGGGTGGAAAGCGATGCAACTCCCCCGAGGTGTACTGCACTTTATGACGCGACGTGTGAGAAAGCTGCCGGTGAAAAATTCTGCCTCCTACGATGCAACTCGGCAGCTACGTCGCGCTCTATGGTGACAATAGCAAATCGGCCGTCGACATTAACACCCCGCAGTCACGTCTCCTTCAGGATCAGACCTTGGCTGTGCTGTCGTACGGGATCTCGAAATAGCTCACTCTTCTTCTCGAGACTCACCGGGTTAAATTATTTGCGCTTGGAACGCGATCCAAGATACGGTCGAACATTAATTCGAACGAAGCGTGTCCGCTTTCCTCATTTTGGTGCAGTACTTCAGGGAATTAGGCGATATCTCAGCTGAGAATTTTCAGCTTATTTCGAGTTAATACATTTCGCTTATTGGAACTATTTATTTAGTACATGTATCTCGTTTCTTAAATACTTTTTGCGTATTTCATCGTTTCTTTTTAATAAAGTTCGCTCGATAAAAGGGATATACATGCAAACTTAACATTTGCGAATTGAGAATACTAATAGATTTAAAAAATACGTTATAATTCTTAATATATCATTCGTTTGATTGACAGTAGGCTAACAATATTGAAAAAAGATTTAATGTCATATAAGTATATATATATATATATATATATATATATATATAGAGGAAAAGGATCAACACGCTTCTCTAGTTTCAATGCCAATAGCAACGGCGTTACTGGTTCATTAGTTTGTTCACGGTCGTTCTAGCTTATTTACAGCCTCGAGGCAACATTTATTTTACGGCCACCGCTTTTTCACAAAATTCACGCTCTAACAGAATACAAGCCCTGATCATGTAATAACCAATATCAAAATTAAATCTGTTGAAGTAACACCCACTCTAATATCTAGAATTAATTTAACTTTTTAAGAAAATGGGATATTTAATTTATTTATTTTAACTTAAATTCTTAATAGCGCAATTACATTTTATACGATTAAAATTTTTCTTATTAAATAATACGATATTAATCTCGCATCGATAATTTTAATTTGAACGATGCACCGCAATAAAATACTAGTTTGAGAACGATTAACGTAAAAGAAACATCGATACTCAATCGTCAACACATAGTCACCGCAAAAATAATTAAGCTCACGAATTGGATGGCTGTGCGTTGTTTTATGACAGCTCGTAAAAATTAAAATAAAATTGCACTCTCACGATGTGACTCGGATGCCAATCACAATGTATTTGCACGTCGATTACGCGGGTTAAGCCCGCATACGGATACATCGGAGCCTGTCTGTTTGTGCGAGTTGCGAGATGGTTATCGATCGTGATATTATAGCGTAATAAATTTTAATAGGCAACGTCGAACGCGCGCGAGTTCGTCGTTGTGTTAACCACGTTATGCTTGCGGATGATCCTGTTTCGTGCGAAACATCCGCAATTACCTATAGCTCGGCTGCGGGTATCGTCGTTCAGTTTATGGACGTGACGGATACTGTCCACTAAGAGAGAGAAAGAAAGAGAAAGAGAGAGAAAGAGATTTTTTTTTTTCGATCTCTTATGCTCCCGCGTAAGCTGCCTCTTTAAAGTCCTGACATTTTAGCGCCGATTGCTCGTCCGGCCTCACGCTTTTACGCAACTGCGCCGCAACTCGAACAGGGTCAGGGTGGGAATATTCCGAAGTCTAATAATTCTTGAGAGCGACCAGTGGGAGTTTAACCCAGCAAAGAGATGTTAAAGGGAACGTATCCCCCTTCTGCTCTATATGCATCGCATAGCTTTCAAAAATTGGAAAATATCATCGAACGGAATTATATTGCGAAACGTTTACTCGAACAGAATTTTAATCCGATTTATTTGCTCAGAGATCTAATGTAGAAATTCTTTTTCTCTCTGTAAAACTCTTTCGACATTTTTTTCTTTAAAAAGAATTGACTCTAAATTCGATAAATTTAGTAATTTTTAACAATAAACCGTTATAAGTATTGTGAGCTCTTCAACTTTTTTCGCATGGCAAAACAATTTTGCAAGATATATTACTTTGTCCATCGATTTTCGCACGATTATTTTATAAATAATTATCAATTGTTCGGAAATAATACCGTATTTTAATTTTTTTCAGCATTAACGTAGATGTGTAAAATCTGTTATGTTTTTGCAATACTCGATGGGTCCGAATTAATTCGGATTTATGAGCGCGGTCATTAGGGCTACGAGCGCATATTGCTGTTTCATTATCTGTTCATTTATTTGTTAAAGCGCAATCAATTATTTATTATCAATTATTTACATGGATTGTGTTTTTTATCTTTTAATTTGCGTCGATGTACGTGAATCGATAATGATATATAATTACGCATCGAAATATGGAATTCGAGAAAAACTTCTATATTATTCGCAATTAAATTCATATAATTACTAATATTTAATTAATCTCTAAAACAGAAAGAGAATAAATCAATTACGATACTTCTTCTTTGTGATTATCCTACCCGTTATTTAATAAACTGAATAATAATGCCGAACTAATTTAGTTATTTATATTGTATTTTAAATATTATTCTATTCCTTTTTTATATTTACAAATCGGACGCGTATATTGGTGGTGGTCTGGGATAACACGGCAAAAGTTCATAACTCTTTTCAAGGACTCCAATTACTCCGATATGGACGTTACCGGCTAAAGGCCATTTAGATAACCGATAACATGATTATAAGTTTTCGAAAATGCCTCGAACGCAGATAATCTCATCAATAACTGTATTAATCCCAGATCGCTAATACGCAGCACATATGCCTTATACACTGTGAGATTATGTTAATTTTCTGAGTGGCGTAATCACAATCAAATTGTTATCATTAAAAATCATTATTTTTTTTTAGGAAATTTGATATATAATTTTATATGCTTTTAATTGTGTATTCAAAAAGTAAAACATAATGTTATATTTAATATAAATTATATTTTCTTCATTTTTAACATTAATATGTCATGCAATTTTAAACAACAAAGCATGTTGTATATTGTGTTCTATAAACAAAATCAACAATCGATTAATTTTAATTCTAAGAATTTAATTAATTTTTATCGCTTCTAATTCTAGAAGACGCATAATTGTAAGTTAAATTTAATCATGATTGAATATAATCGACGTTAACGGAACCGATATACATTATCTCAAAAAATAATTTATCTGTATCTGGATATCGTGTCTTTGTTAGACACGCCAAACTTATTTCGCACAATCTTCCGTTTCGTGAGTCATAAGAAGTAGATCATAGGTCCAAATCGCAGCCCCAAAGAGCTTCATTAGGACCAAGTGGCCTCAAAGGAATTTATTCTCCGATTCTTGAAGAAAATAATGGATCAAAGATTTTTTTCTTCCTCGGAATACTTATGAGCACCGAGTGCTAATATTTTTCTTTTTTTATTCCTTTCTTTGTCCCTGAGCTTTATTCTCTGTATGCCTAATCTTTACGACGAGCGCTATTCAAATATCTTTCACTCGCAGAGACCTTAGCGTGGGCGCCGAAGCGAACCTACGTGTCACTGTCAACTCGAATATCTCTCCAACTTCAAGATATCTCTCAACTTTCCTCGATCCAAGCTGACTGCGAAATTTCAACAAAACTGTATCGCAACGAGGTATTCTCGGAATTGGAAAAACGTAACTATGTTACTGTGCTTTATGTTATGACAGTAATATTTTAATATTACTGTCATATTTTAATATTCATGTCTCTATTTCACATTTATCTTGATTAATAGGTTTTTTATTTTTGTTCGCATATTTTCCGTATTATATATTTTATTAAGTTCAATATCAGCTTTTATATGAAAAACTGTTATATATTATAATATCTATAATAATTGATATATTTCTAGATAATAAAGAAATAAAAATAAATCTACATTAAAAAAAGTAAAGAAAAGCGCTTCCTTAAAATACTTTATAATTTTATTGACCAGTATGTAAAGAATTTTTTTCTCTTTTTTATATTTTTCCTTAACGATATTCATAAAATATTTAATATAATCAATATCTTATAAAAAAATCATTCTAATTTTCGGCAGAAGTAAAATATTTTCTCAGCATACCAAAAACAATATGCCGTTTGACATATCTGTATTTTTAAATAAGTACTGTCTTCTGTTAAATGACACTAAACGTCAAATAGCAACTACATATAATTCAATTAATTATTGTACAATTATTAACATGCGATGCTATACAATTGATTTATTGAGTTCATGATAAACATAATGCCGGAAAACTAATTATTAAGACAATTAAATTTACATTTACTATCATCCATTACGTTTAATATATACATATATTACATTTAATA
>Ga0157364_1002111_pt1 | contig 18045 bp, 12 predicted proteins | sample AttsexASBM2_FD_111476 | JGI IMG/M metagenome (GOLD analysis project Ga0157364, IMG submission 111476) | Fungus gardens microbial communities from leaf cutter ant in Ribeirão Preto, State of São Paulo, Brazil - Atta sexdens ASBM2 | ecosystem: Host-associated > Fungi > Mycelium > Unclassified ...
GTCGATGAATTTGTTTACTTAAGAAAACTTATAATTTCCATTTGTAATTATTTCTCAATTTACGGCTTTATTGAATATTTCCGAAATAATCGAAAATAAAAGAATATATCATAATTCTATGTTTTATGTATGAAAAATGGAATTGTTCGCAAAAATGCAAAGCAATGCTGAAACTTTTGAGCAGTAGTATATGTAATATCTTTTAATTTTGTCCATTAAGACTTAATTTAAATTATATTTTAATTTGTAATTAAATCTATATTTTATCTATATTTTATCTATCTATATTTTAATTATATTTTTATAAGAGTTAAGTTTATTATTCGAGATTAATATTGATAATAGAATTGAGAATTGTTTCGTTCAAATTTTAAGTTATATATTAAGTTACATATTATATAAGTAATAGATTGAAAGAGATTATTATTATTATAAATAATGAATTCAGAAATATATTTTGTTCAAGTTATGATTTATATTATATATAAATCATAGGTAAAAATTAAAGACACGAGATAATACCGTGATACTGATTTTCGTCGCTCTCGGGACACCCTGTAGAACGGAATCAAGCGCGACGAGGGTGACGGAGATTAATTTGTTACCATCGTATATTTTTCGATGATCTGTCGTGTTAATCTCCCGATCCTGATACAAGGAAGCATTACGTATTGCTCAAACTGCTATACTAGCTGTGGTACTTGCATTACGCAAGTTAACATAATTATTATTAATATTGACTGTTTGTATTGTTGTAATATGGCATGTGAATATATATATATATATATATATATATATATATATATAGTTCTATATTATACAGATGTCTACGTATATAAAATATTAAATGAGGAAAAAATGTATACACATATACAAGTTGCAAACTTGGAAACTCTAATACACGAATGCATATATATACAGTTAATGTGCTTGTGTGCGTCTGTATATACATACGTGTATATATGCATTCTTGTGAGGTGTCCGCCAAGTCGTGCGTCAAAAGGGGAATCTCCATTTCGATTCAGCTATTGCGCTTTCTTGGGAAATCTTACATTGTTGAGACGAAGAAATCTTTTCCGAAGTTCTGATCTCAAATGACGAAAACTTATGTTCTCGCAGTCGACGAGAATCATCCGGAAACGAAAAAGGAAAGACATCGAAGCGAGATCAATTTCGAGCCGACACGTTAAGGCTTTCTTTTCTAATGTTACAACAATTCTGATTAAGAGTGCTTATCGATAATCAAGATTAATTATTTTGTTAATTAGAGCTAAGCTTCTAAATAATTAGTTTATAATCAAATCAATCGCTTACGGTTAAGATTAATCGGTTACAGATAGACGTGCTGTAAAGTTAACAATAAGATTTTTAATAATCATTAAAATTATGGATGTAATAGAAACTAGTCAGCCATGACTAAGAACGATTTATCAAACGCATAGCTAATTAGTGTCTTTTATTACAATATTATTGGTGATCCTATCGACAAAGCGAACGTTTTTAGAGTTTGCCGGTCGAGGAAAGACAAAGATACGAAATAAATCGCTTGCGTAAAGCTGAATCTAATAGCAGTCTCTATGTTGAGACGCACAATTTGGCGAATACTTCACAAATTCGTATAAGCGACTGCAAGAGATATTTTACTTATATACTATATATTGGAGACAGACGATCACATTGTACTGAACGGTAATGAGAGTTATATTTTTATTAGTAAACGAAACGTAAAAGTGGCATATTGTAATAAACTAACCGAAGAATCATTGTTTTGTATTACGCGCTCTCGCTCTAGTGTGTAACAATTGTTTTATATATACATATATGTATATAATGTTGACGATCACGGTTCGACTCGGTTTATCCTCCTCTCCCTCTCCTTCCCCTCTTTCTTTTCTCTTCCCCGGAGTCGAACCTATCGCAGAGACACCCATTTCTTTTCCTAGTTAAGGGTGACAAAGGAGATGACGCTTAGCGAACAAAACTGTATTCCATTTCCTTTATTGGATATTAATAAATGATAAATCTATATTTCGTTTTCTTTTTTTTGTTATTGTGTCGTACATGAATTTTAATTGTACTTTTGCACCCTCTCCATGTAAATATATCGTCGCAATATATTACAATGAATTTGGAAGATTTTCAAGTATATTAAATTATTTTTTTATACATGCTTCAATGGAGAATAATTTTGAAGACTCTAAAAGATTTTTTGAAAGTATGTAAATATGATTAAATGATAATACAATCTGTCGCTTTTCCAGAATACACAACAATGTTTCCCAATAACATAGATGCCTAATTTAAAGAGCTTTTCACACACGACACTGTGTAACATAAAAAACATTTCATCTTTATTTAAACATTAGCGAACAACAAGGACGTAATAATTCACTGTGTTACACTGTCATCTGTCTTTTGTTGGAAAACTCCCTAAAAGATGTCACAGACATGCGCGCTATTTGTAATTTAAACACAAAATCATAATAAGTTCAAGACATTAAATAAAAGTCATATTTAAAGAAAAATCGTTCTGCCTTATCATAAGCTTTGACTTAAAGCCAAATTCAAATAATCGCGGCAACATGGCAGCATCTAGTACCGCTCTTCTGATGTTGAAAATGCGCAACAGTACACCATGCGCCGATTCAACTCACTTAGCTTCCTGTTCCATTACTTCCGTTCTCCGTAACACGGAGCGTGCTTCTGCGAGAACTTTACTTACAGTAGAGGTTATATTTAAAGTACGATGGCAGAGGCGACATTAACAGAGGAAGAGCTAACGCAGAAGCACAAGAAGGAACGCAAGGAATTGCAAGGTATTCAAATCGAAAACCACAACTTCTTTTATTTTCATTTTTAATAGATCTTTGTAACTTCAGTCGTTCTCTGATTTGAAGTTAAAGCAAGTCTTTACACATTGTGATCGCCGTTCAAACTTTCTTTCTTAATCGTAGCGCAAATACAGACCTTGAAGAAATCCATTTGTAAAGGTGACAAAAAGAAAAAGAAGGAAATTACGGAAGAGATAGGACGTCTAGAGGAACACTTGGAGAAACGTCAAACGGAGGAGTTGAACATGTGGAGACTAACTCACGTTACACTGAACGACAAAGAGACGGAGAAGCCCGAAGAAGCAAGCAAAGAAATTAGTAAAGACAATTGTTCGGAGCAATTGGCACATAGGATTTCCAAAGCGCAAAAAAGACGAGAGAAGAAAGCAATCGCGGAGAAGGAACGCAATCAGAGGATCATTGAGCAGGAAGCTCTTAATGCCTTTGGCAAAAGAAATACTGAGATAGAAGCTATAAAGAAGATACTTTCTGAGCGCGAGTTAATGATTTATGAAATTCCTAGCGATGGTCATTGGTAAAGATCTTAAAATGTATAGTATATATCATATCGATATTGCCAAGAAAGGAAAACAAAAGGATTTTTTTTGTCATTTGTTAAACATATGCAATCACAAAATTAATTGTTTGGATAATACAATATCATTTTTCACTATTACTTCTCCAAATGCATGTATGGAATTGTAATGTAATTTAAATATCCATAATTTTTAACATTAGTTTGAAGAAATTATCAATATAATGGTACATTATTCGGACAATTAGTTTCTTGACTGTATATAAAAGTCTAAATTTGTTTTCAGTTTATATAATGCTGTGGCACATCAACTTAAGATAAATGGAGAGACGCCTCTTAGCCTGCATGATCTCAGAATAAAGACTGCTGATTATTTGAGAGAAAACATGAATGATTTTTTGCCATTTCTTTCCAATCCTGATTCTGATGAACTGTTAACACCTGAAGAGTATGAAAAGTACTGCAACAATGTAGCAGAAACAAGTGCTTGGGGTGGTGCTGTTGAGGTAAATAACATATTGTAAAAGTGTATAATGACTATGAACCATTAAATTAAATTAAATTCTAAAGTATTTCTTCTTTAATAAATTATTAAAGTAATACAATTTTTTTCATAGAACATTTTATTGGTTTTTTTTTATTACAGCTACAGGTAATATCACGTATATTGAAATGTCCAATCGAGGTCATACAAGCTACAGGGGCTCCCTATATTATTGGAGATGAGTACAGTAATGGCAAGAAGGTAATATTGACTTATCATCGTCATATGTATGAATTAGGTGCTCATTACAATTCTGTTACGAAATATGTTCAGGATGAGGAGAGCTGATAAAGGTTTGCTTTAGATTCTTTATTTTTGTTTTGTTACAACAGTCTTAAAATTTTATTATTAATTGCTGAATTAATCTTAATGAATTAAACATGTTTCAATTTACGAACATGTTTTTGCCAGTCAATAACACTAATTTATTTTATGTGAGAATTTAATATGAATTTTCAAATAGTATAAAATATTTTTCTCTATGAATATACAAAAAGATACTGAAAAAGCTGCCAGCAGAATATTTAATCTTCCGACAAGAATTGTATTTTTAAACTTTACATTGTGATGTTTATTAAAATATTTATAAGAAAAATTCTTCAAATGTGTACAATGACTGCTAAAGAATTAAATGTAAAATGCATGTAATTAATTTTTCTATAAATTAAGCACGATATTACACTAAATGCATAATGAAAATATACACATATTATTGGTCAGACGTAATCTTAACAGTCACATTTTAAGAATTCTTTTTACAGTCATTAAAGATACGAGATACATATCAATGAACTATTTCAGTGAAGCATATTTTCTTGGTCATTTCAACTAATTTACTGATTTACATTTTGATGTACACATTTAGAGCTAAAAATGACTGAATCTACATAAAATTTACTGTAATAATATATTTTCTGTAGATTCGCAAAGTACATTTTTACATGTATTTAATAAATATAATTACATCTTGAAGTTTTGTATATTATGGCAATTGTATGTTTTATCATATCGTAAGTAGAGATTTTTAACACAGATCAAGTTAACGTTTCTTAATATGTCATATACTATTGTGTATGATCTTCCTATATTAAACGGGCTTCAAGTAGTCATATTTAGCGCTAGACGTGCGATGGAAATGTGGACTGTAGAGGCGTTTAGACATATTTACTTAAATATAGTAGTACAGGCTATTATAAATATCTTGATGAGCTGATCTCTATAGAGCTCTTGTGTTATTGGAGTGATTAAATTTTACAAAACATAGAATTATATTTATTTCCCAAATGAATATCAGACAATATAAACATGCTGCCAGCAAATATGCAAATACTTATTAAGATTCGATGTTCTTTGACTTGTTTCACGAGTTGAAGTACAAAACGTATTACTCTCTTATTGTATATATTATTTGTCTTCTTCAATGTGGTGGCTGTTACGTTTTGAATCAAGCGGCTACCAAATCTGTGCTCACAAGAAATGTCCGTGATTGCGTTTCAAAACTCGGAGTAGAATAAATTAGCGTTATTTTATTTGGAATGAGAAAGGATAAGACTGTGTAAGAGTGCTTTTTTAATTCATTTTAATTCGCAAGAATCAACTTTGAATCAACTTGATCCTTAACTTTTCGGACAAATAGACTTTAAACTACGTAACTTATTATTTCGTATCTTGAAATGGCGAGTGAAGTATTTTAAGAGTCTTGAAATGCAGCTCAATGTTTATAAAAGTGTTTACTTGTAAAAAAATTGTTTTTTTCATTTCCTGATTACTATGAATTTTTATATAATGTTAATAATAGTTTGAATAAGTAATTTTGTAATTTTGCTTTATCTATATAAAATAATGAATTTTGGTTTATCTTTATGCTATAAAATGAAAGAAAAGGTAAAAAATATAAATGATTTGGAATTGTGATGTTAATAGACAAGGAACATTCTAATCTTTACAATAACATTATAGTCTCATGTTTTTGCGATTTTGTAAATGTATCTACTTGATCGTATGTAATGGATGTATAATCAGATATCAAATAAATATGATATATATAAGAAACATCATTTATAATATATAATTTAATTATTTTAATTTTAATAAAATTTAAAAATAAGAAGAGCACATCTTTTATAAGCCAATTATTAATAAAAAAAAAAAAAAATCTTTATTTGTGTAAATATTTTTTATTTACTTAAATAAAAAATTTTGAAATACTTTTTCTAAATTATCGGTTTTATATATTTTTTAAAATAATTATTTAAACTTTATTTTTCTGCACTATCATTTGATGCTTTATCATCTTCAGTCACTTCTTTATTTTTGTTTGGATCATCCGGCTTCATTTGAGGGAAGAACAATACTTCCTAAAGATAAAAAAAATGTACATTCTTACGATTTATATTCCGTTTCTTCTTCATACATAAAATAATTTATTTTTAATAAAATAATTATATGAAAAAATAAATTAATTTCATAAGGTCACGATATTCTTTTTTAAATTTTAATTCATCATTTTGAAAAATATACAAATATTCAATTTATATACTCACTTTAATATTATTCGAGTCGGTGAGGAACATTGTTAATCGGTCAATACCCATTCCCCAACCAGCCGTTGGTGGTAAACCGTATTCCAAAGCTGTACAGAAATTCTCATCAATCAATTGTGCTTCTTCGTCACCGGCTGCTTTATCCTTTGCTTGCTGCTCAAATCTGTATGCAGATTTTACACGTTTAAATTTGTAAATTGGTCGTAAAATTGAATAACTCAACGGCTTTATCAAAATATATTGTGTGAAACACAAATCTTTATCAATAAGTTTAATTTTCTATGTACCTTTCTCTCTGAACGACCGGATCGTTCAGTTCGGTGTATGCATTACAAATTTCCTTTTTCATAACAAACAATTCGAATCGTTCAGTAAGGCCTTTTTTGGATCGATGCCATTTTGCCAATGGAGACATTGCTTGCGGATGATCAATGATGTAAGTGGGATTGATACATGTATCCTCGATGAATTCTCCAACGAGCTATTCCGCAAAAGATATTCCGATCTAGAGTGGCTGATATTATTGTGTGTAATTGAAAGATACAAATGTCTTAACAGATATAGCTACAATCTTTCTTATTTTTGGTTATTTATTCAAATTACTAGACTGTTACGTTCAAAAAGAAGTTAGATGTTTTATTAAGTTCACTTATGTCTTACTTTGTCTAGTAATCTCGCCGATGTCCTGGGAGGAGGACATTCGATTTCATGCTTGTCACAAAGATCACTAAGGAACTTGATTGCCGTTGGTGTATTAAACTGATCAGCTTCGGGCAGTTTGACTTGTAGAACTTCTTCCAATTGCGTCATCATCGAGATACGCTTGAAAGGTGGTGTGAAATCGATCTCATATGCTTTGCCTTCCGGTCCGTCCGGATGGTACTCTATCTTGTAAGTTCCATGTATAGACTTCACCATACCAGATACCATGTTCTCCGTGATCTCCATTAGATCATTGTAATCGGCATATGCCATATAGAACTCACAGGTGGTGAATTCTGGATTATGAGTCATGTCGATACCCTCGTTCCTAAATTGCCTGCCGATTTCATATACTCTGTCGATCCCACCGACGACTAGCATCTATTAAATGTTTACTGTTGCGCTTTATTTTTTCTTTTAATCTAGAGTATCATTTATTTTAAATTCTGTGGAGAAAAAGTATTTCGTACCTTGTGATATAACTCAGGAGCGATTCTCATGAACAAATCCATATTGAGTTCGTTATGATGTGTAACAAAAGGTTTGGCAGTTGCACCTCCAGCAATCATATTCATCATGGGAGTCTCGACTTCCAAGAAGCCCATATTATCAAGAAACTTGCGTACATAAGCGATTATCTTCGCACGTGTGTGAAAGATTTGTCGAACTTTGTCATTTAATATAAGGTCCAAGTATCGCTGCCGAAATCTAGTTTCCTGATTGTATACAAAAGCATTTAACCCAATTATGAATTATGTATTTACATAATATATTTACACACATTGCATGTGTAATGAGTTAGGAATTATTATAACACAAATTTTAAAAATATATATGTTTAAGAATTATATATTTTTCTACAAATTTATTTCTTACTTTATCTTTTAGACCAAAATAGAGATGTGGCAACATATGCAAACATGGACTTAGAAGGGTAATAGATCGTGGTACAATCGAGAATTCGCCTTTTTTACTCTTTGCAGGTTTTCCGATGACACCTATGATGTCGCCTCTCTTAATCTTTGCAGTATCTGCTACAAATTTTTCCTCGTTTTCATACAATCTTGCGTTAGCCATCACTTGCACCTTGACACCTTCTCCACGAAGATCATAAAAGATCAATTTGGCACCAGATCCTCGAATGGAGTGAACACGTCCAGCGACGCTATGTACCTCATTATCCAATATTTCACCATCTTTCACAATATCCTTAAATTTCTCAATGAATTCCTCCAGGGAGACAGATACGTGAAACTTATGTGGGTAAGGATTATCATTAATAGCTTTGAGTTGACTGACCAAGTTTGATCGAAGCTTAAAATATTCCTGCAAATACACAAATTTCATAATAAATCTTTTTGGAATCGGCTCAAGACTAACTTAACTTTAGCTATACATTCTATGATCTCTGTAAAAAATAAATATGTACAGCTAGGTTTAATAAAAATATTAATACATTATATAACAGACTTTAGATAAAGTGTAATATTGAAAATCATGCTGCTGAATTCTATTAAATCCAAGAAAAAGTAATTGATTGCCCATGAAATAAAAAGATCTTTATTTTTTGTTTTCCACATAAGATGAATTTGTTCTATTATACCCAGTATAAATTTCTGTTTTACAAGACTCCGGAACTTACATTTGGACTAATCTCTTCTTCATTGATTTCCTTTTTCTCAGATTTTGGTTGAGTTGTCACTGCAAGCGTCCTAGCCTCTTCCTTCTCAGCCTTCTCCTTAGCTTTTTGCTCGGCCTTGAGACGCCTTTTCAGCTCGCTGCAATTAGGATATCGTCTCAAGTCACTTCTTTCAGGATCGAATAATATATCGAATGATCCATTACGCACTTCGTGGCAAATCGACGCGGAGGAGTTTGACGCAACTTCGTCCCGTGACTCGTTAACCAAGTTCGCCCTACTGACCGCGCAATCATAATACGAGCATTGGTTAACGTACTGAACATGATCGCTGCGCCGGGATTAGATTTTATCCATCTGACGATTAGATTTTTCTACAAGATACCGTTATCTGCGAGAAAATCCGAACCACGTAATGAGCATCGTATATGACCGCGTGGCAATGAGCCACATGTCGAACTTTTCTCCTTTTTAGGTTATGTCGCCCGCGAGGGGAAAAGTCGTCGTGTTATGGTCAGAGAAATCGAGCGAAAAGCGTCACGAGACCCAACGGTATCAGCTACCTACAAATATGATAATCTCGTCCAATGTTGTGCACTTTACTTACTTTTTTGATAACTTCTCGTTCATCACGTCCACCATGTTGCCAAGCTGTCGTAGAAAGGGTCTCCTCACCGGCACTGGACACCGTTGGTTGGTCGGACTGCACGTGATCGCACAAGCAGTACATGAAACGCGATTTCAGATTTTGCGCGATTTCAGATTTTAAGTTCCTCGATTAAGGTTCACTGCCATTCTCATTTTCACTGCCAGCGATCATAATGGAATGCAATTTCTGCAGGAAGCGACAAGTGTTTCAAATTGTCACGTGTACGATAGATCTTTAAATTGATGCAGATATAGATCTTTAAATGTGATTAAAAATGAATTAAAGATCAATCGATATATATTCAGAGATTAATTATATTAAAAAATCGTTTTGAATTTGACGAAAATATTCAGACTATTTTCATACAGCACAGAATTTGCAGCAATATTGCTGCAATGTTGTAGTATTGTTGTCGCAACTTTTGTGCTGTAAGGTTCCTATGAATATAATTGTACAACATCTCAGATGTTTATTTAAACAATCTTGAATAAATAAGATCGAATATATTCATAATTTTTATATGTAAAATAGATTTCTTTTTTAGATGGATTATTCTCATTCGGTCTCTTGAAAGATCATAAGCTTCAAGCTCTAAGATCATAATCTTCCTTCTTTACATCTATATAATTTAGTTAAAAATTTCTAAATTTTATTTTTTTTTATTTTCACATTTTCCTACATTGACTCTTTAAAAGCTTTCTTTTTTATGGGATACTTACCATAAAATTTAATTGGCAGAAGCGCAGACTTTGAGGGTGACTTTGCTCAAACTCGGAATTAATTTAATCCTTCAGAGCTGGCAGTGGGTCTATTAGACTTACTCAATTATAAATCTTGTCATAAAAATATTAAATAACTTAATTTTTAATTATTTAATATTAACTATTTTTAATATTAACTTTGCCAACAATATCAATTTAATTTTCTTTATATTTAGATTAGTCATATTAAAATAAGTATTTATATTATTTTTATATGAATTATATCATTTTGGTTCCTTGAAATTAATTAATGTCTTTTAATTAAATGAGTTAAAAACAACAAATGGTCAACTGTTATAAATTTTATCAGTTTCGAAGGATTAATTGGCGATTAATTCAATCAGCAGAACTACTCATGATAAAATTTGTATAACTGTATATATATATATATATATATATATATTTTTCGCTTTTTGTTATCATAATCTTTTTCCTTTTATATGTAAAATAAAAAATTATTAATTTCCATATTAATAACGAAATACACGATCTGCTTAAAAAGTTCTAAAACAGGATTCAAAAAAATCAAGAAACTAAAATATGTATATAAATTTTATTAATGAAAACCAACATAGAATTTCTCCTGACTTCAATGCTCAGAATGTCTTTCAACCATTGGAAGCTTTTGTATAGTAGGCACCTTTCGAAATAAGTTTTTTCAATGCGCTCATCACATTGAAGAAATATTTTGAAGTCAATTCGCCTAGATGTCAAAAATATCATCAAAACGCATTCCCTTTGAATTTTTCATTTCGAGGATCAAAGCCATTTGCATCAAAGAAAGCGATCAACTTGATTTTGGATTTTGTCGCCTTTACTTTGATCGATTTTGTTTCCCCTGAGATAAATTTTATGGTATGAATTTTGAAATAAAATTTGTTTCAAAATACGAATCTGAGATTGGCCAATTCCCAGGTTTGAATTTTGAAACAAAATTTGACAGCAGCCCACTATTCCGTTACAAAAATTTTTATAAGAGAAAGAATCTAATGAAACTGATACGATTATTGAAACATTACTTGTAATGCTGTAAAAGAAAATCAAATAATGGTTGAGCTGATTATTTTCAGTACTTCTGGTGATAGTTCTTCTATAGGAATATACAGCACGATACATTTCCGCCAAGTGACGTATTGGTAGCGATAGTTAAGATTGTGTAAAAAGTGTTTACAAGGCGGAACAATCTTTGATAATAATTTATTCGTATAAAACTCGAGCGGGACAATCAAAACTACCGCTAGAAGTATTGAAAATAATCAACATGACATACACATTTCCGCCAAGTGACATGCTGATAGCGATAGTTAAGATTGTGTAAAAAATGTTTATAAGGCGGCACAACCTTTGATAATAATTTATTTGAGCGGAGCAATTCAAAACTACCGCCAGAAGTGCTAAAATTAATCAGCACGACACATTTCCGCTACGCTGTTGTACTGGTAGCAATAGTTAAGATTGTGTAAAAAGTGTTTATAAGGCGAAACAATCTTTGATAATAATTTATTCGTATATAATTCGAGCGGAATAATTCAAAACTACCGCCAGAAGTGCTGAAAATAATCAGCACGACACATTTCCGCTAAGTGACGTGCTAGTAGCGATAGTTAAGATTATGTAAAAAATATTTATAAGGCGGCACAATCTTTGATAATAATTTATTTAAGCGGAACAACTCAGAACTACCGCCAGAAGTACTAAAATTAATCAGCACGATATATTTCCGCTAAGTGATATGCTGGTAGCGATAGTTAAAGTTGTTTAAAAAATATTTCTAAAATAGAACAACTTTTGATAATGATTTATTCATATAGAACTCGAGCAAAAGAAGTCAGAGCTATACTGTAAAAAATGCCCAAAATTATCGGGTCGACACATTTCCATGGAGTATACGAATATTTTAATCGATGTAAAAATTATTAATTGTTAAAATTTTGTTCTGAAACATTATATAATAATCAATCTAGCTTAAAAAAACGGGAATATTTAACAGATGTCCTAATATTAATAATATATTCGATGGCATCTGATACTTTAGAGGAAATTATGCCATGCTGGAACGTAAAGTTAGCATGGCATTTTTTTATTTTTGATTTTTTGATATAAAAAAATGTAGAAAATTTTATTATTTTTGAAAGAACAGTAGAACAATGGAAAATGCTATTACCGGAACAATTTTTTCATTGTTTTTTGAAAATTAATAATAAAATGCCGTGCTAACTTCACAGATACTCTATTTATACGTTTTGCTTATATTCTATCTATTTTTATACATATATGTATGTATAATGTATATATCCATTGTACATACATGTAGAATATAAATTATATTTTTATATGTATATTTTTTAATTACACAATAAAAATAGTTGAAGTTAAATTAAATTTAAACAAATCACCAAACGTATCACAGCTATATAGTACTTTCGACCATTTTTTATTTTTGTCTCCATAACATATGATTGAAATTGTTCTCCGATCGAGGGAACGGCTGTTGCATATTCAATTTAATAAACAAATAGTTTCGACGCCGCGCGACATCAAACGGAATTTTTCGACCGAGTCAATTTCTAATCAGACCACCTTATCGAGTAACCACGAGTTCGTTGTCATAGCGACGTTAATTTGTTATGCGTTGTAGAGAAAGTGTGAGCTTCAGGTAAAATTTCACGATATCGTATATAATATTCACGATGGACAGCTATTTGAGTCCGACGGATTTACAGGCTCTCCAAAATTTAATTTGTCCATCAAAGGACTCCGACAGCGAGGACGATCTACCGCAGGCGGGTGCGAGGAAATTGGGTGAGTTTACGTTTTACGACTGATTAATTATGGAGGTACACCCGGCAAAATTGTTGCATACTGTTAAAACAATTGGCGTCGCGCGACGGCTAATTTCCCCTGTGCAATTTCAAGCCGGGTAAAGCGATGTGTTCTCGAACTGAAAATCTCGTTGTATCGTTACGTTTAATTCGATGTATTGTTCGGGATATTATTTAGCCTGGCGAAAATTAATTAACAAACAGTTCCATACGCACTCGTATGCGCGAGCGTTTATTATTCGCGTATTTTTGATTATTTAATTTACATTTTTTATTCGCATAAACTTGAAGCTCGCGAGAACGAAATGATAAAAAGAATTTTTTATAATGCTTGTGTCTTAAGTATTTCGTGTAGCGTAAAATTCATGAATGTATCTAGGGTTTTTTTTTCGGAGAAGAGAGTTTCTCAATTCTGATTTCTGTTATCGTATAAACAACATTTTTTGCATTAATGAATTGCTTTTCTAAATATTTTAGAACTTAGAATATCTCCTTCTCGTTCCTGATTTTGAATAGAAAAAATATTAGGATTTACAGTCATAATTTAAAAAAAATACATTTATATATCAAATATATTATATTAAATATATTTATGCAAAATACATTTATATAAAAGGTGAAATATATAGTTCTTTATAATATTACAACTGTTATTATATATTATTATATACAAAATATTCACGATCATTTTCCTCAGAAAAAGAATTTTAAAAAAATGTAGAAAAGAATGACCTCTTAGATGAGAAACTTTATTAAATATTATTAAAATTATGACACTTTGTTAAAGTTATAACTAATGGAAGTTTCCGAAATTATATAGTCGTAACGGAGAAAAAAAATATCTTATTTTTATTTAAAGTTAAAAGTTGTTTTTTTTTAATTATAAAAATGAAAAAATAAAAATAATTTAGCGAGGAAGTTGAATCCTTTGAATACGTCCATAGCAGAATTACATCCTCCCTCTTATTAGGATCGTAGATAATTGCGATGAGAATTAAACGTGTACCGCAAGTTTTATATGCATATTTCGATTTTCTCTTGGCAAACCGGTAATATTATCGACGTAACGCTTTATAAATGATCCGATGTAGCAACCAATGAAGCAATCCACGCTGCAAGTTATTTTGCGCTGTCAATCATTAATTTTAATACGACTCGTGCGATTCTCAATTCGCAGTTACGTTTAATTATAAATCATCGTTACACATCCGTTTTTAAATTACCGTTAAACAGCTTACGCGCCGCCTTTGGGTGATGTTATCATGCGTTATTCTCGAGACAATGTAATGTTATTAGTTATTAGTTGAGGAACAAAAACGAAATGCTTGACGAGATGGTTAATGAAATATTTGCTTACAAGGACCTGGTGACATTGGCGCGTCGAGTGACCTTTCCCAGGACTCTTCCCAGAATCGTTCGGGACCTCATGCACTTCTACAAAGCAAGGGTGACGATATTTGGCATCCCTCAGAGGCAGTCGACACTCAGAGCTTGCAGGATTACGACCCTAGAGAGTCGCCCGAATACGAGATGAAGTTTAAACAGGCAGTGACAGCTGAAGATGTTTATTTAGGAGTGAGTCTCTTTTTGGTAACAATTAAATAAGGCTTTGATACAATTTTGAGCGTTATGAAACGTTCAGTACTCGTATTATAAATATAAAAATTTTCATCTCTGAAGAAAAGTACAGATTTACCATCTATTTGATTTATTACTTGTGCTTATATATAAAATATTCTCAAACTTTTAAAAAAATATAATAGAGATACAGAACTTCAAATCGAATGATCCATCATTTATCATTAAATCTATAATAAGAATAAATTACGATATGTATGAATTACGATATGTATAAGAATATGAATAGGAATGAACTACATACAACATATCATAGTTTATTTTTATCGTAGATTTAATGATAAATGATCGATCGTTTGATTTGAAGTTCTGTATCTCTATTATATTTTTTTTTTAAAAGTTCGAGAATATTTTATGTATGAGAATAAAATAAAATAAATGATAAATCTGAAAAAAAATGATGAAAATAAATGATGAATCTGTATTTTCTTCAAAGATCAAAATTTATATATGCTGCAAATCAATAAAATTTTCATGCTTCAAAGTCAATAAAAACTAACGAAGAAAAGCATAAAGAAATGAAACAATAAGATGCGAATTTAAACATAAAAAAATGAAAATATATACCGTTTTTGAATTGCACTTTAAAAATTAAAATATATGCAATTTTCCTGGAAAAATAGAATTACCGCTAAAGAAATGTGGCGCAATAAAGCAACAGAGCCAAGATAACACATGTCTAGAGTCTCTCGATTATTCTCTCTCGCAAAGCGACTTCCAGTGACTTCGCGAAATGTCGAAAGAGAATTCATTTCACTCGACACGTTACGTGTGAATCGCAGCCTTGAAGACGGACGAATTGTTATTTAGATGGGCTTTAAAACGCCGAGCACGGCGTCCTGTGAGTGGCTGTCAGTGCTGGTGAAATTGCCCCAGGAAACGCGGGAAAAAGTGGAGCTCTCCGTGGAATCCGAGGCGATCGACGTGCGCAGTCCAAGGTGAGGTGACCACGATTGGGAATTTATTAGTGTGACCTATGTGACAGAAGGAGAGCGAAGCTCGTTCCCGCTTCGTCGAAATCGCATTTGATTCTGATGGAGACGAGCGTTCGCTCTTCTTTGACAATTTTACAAAGCTGTAAATCTACCCGATGCGTAAAATCAGTATTCCGCGATTCCATCAGATACCGGCTGCACCTACCGACACCACATTCGGTGGATCCCAACGCGTCCTCCGCCAAGTGGCACAGTGACACCTCCACCCTGGAGATCACTCTGAAACTCACACGTGAGCTGGATAACATAAACTTTTGACTTCGAATCGATGCGTCATCACTCTGGATCGCCTACCGAAGCAACTCGTGGTGTTTCAGTACGTATTTTATTGTTTCCAATATTTTCCGAATAGATAACATTTCACTTCTATCCGATCATAATGATGGGTTTAACGAGCTTGATATAGATATCTTCTTAGCTATGTGCATTGAAATAAAAATAAATCGAAATATTGCGAAGTAAATGTTACTTATAACGTTTTCTTTGATATGTATTAGTTATGAAAAAATTTAATTATGATAATGAAATATTTATTTCTGTGAAATATATAAATATCATTAATTGTAAAAAAAATAAAATAGACGGTTTATTTGCTAAGAATAAAATTTTATTTCACCGTATTTAGATGTATTTTAGTGAGATAAATTTCTCACAAATAAATTTTGAAATATCTTTTTTTCAATATGCATTGATAGATAATTTTTTATTTACGATCTTTCAATTTTAATTTATCTTAATATAAATTTATATAATATATAATTTATAATTGATTCTGAAATTAAAATTTTATTAAATAATCCAATTGAGCTCATCTTGACAGTGAATTTTCGATGAAGAATCATATTCTATTATTTATTTCTATATATTTTCTGCAGCTCTTATCTATGAAAAGATTTTTATTTTTTCAATTATTTTTAATTTGAGAAGTTATTCGTGTCTCGGCGTATCAATCCGAGGAATATTGATATAAAAAGATTTTTTATTAAAATGCGTTATAATAAAATCAAGCATCTTGTATACAGTTTCTATTTATTATGGCATCTCTAATATATGAAACCGTGCGTCATTGATCGCAATTGCTCTAGTTTGATGAATGCATTATTTAATGCGCCAGTCGTACATTTATTATAACGACAACGATACAAGTAAAAAATACGAAGTTTTCCACAAAAAAGATTTTAAATATTTTAAATCGTTTGAAATTCTGTAATTTTAATTTTGAAATGCAACTTTGATATAAATGAGATTATAGAGAAATGAAAATACTTTTAAAATATGATTTTTCTTTTCTTTTTTATGTTAATTCACTCTTTTTGCAAGCAACTAAACAAAATCAATTTTTTTAGTTATATCATTGTTAAAGCAAATGAACGATACATCTGCTTGAATGAACCAAATTGATTTTTGAGATACATATGCAATCTTCCTCGCACAAATACATTTCATAACAGGCGTGAACGAGGATGAAACCTCCTACATTATCAGAGATTTATCATTATACCCCATTACATCCTGATAGATTTTTTTTTTTCGACCTCGTGTGTCTCTCGGTAGCGAGTGTAACATATCGACAACAAAATCGTATTTGCATTTTGTGCTGCATTTTAATGCCACGTCCTTGATTGTGTCTGTTATGCGATGCTAATTTCCCCTGTAAGTAGAAAATTGCGTCTTGTAATGCGGATTGTTTGTCTCATGATTATAACGCATCAACTATGCTGATGTTTATAATCAAACATTCATCAACATATAGAGACGATTAGAATAATATTGATGATAATATATGGCAATAGGCGTGCAACTATCAAAGCGGGATAGATCGGCATGATCGTGCTGTGAAACAATTGTTCGGACAATCGTAGTTGACGTAGAGGACTTTCTGGATTTTGATAGCAGGCACTCCAGGATGCCATGGAATATGCGGAGGATACTAGGAAATGCACTTGCATCCTCGTTCAAGAGAACAAAAGTTGGATTATGAGTTGACCTTTCATTTCCACTTAATCCTAAACTACTTTATAGATAAAAAAATTATTCAAAGCAGCATCAAGTGTGACACAGTGTCGATCACAATTAATTAATTAAATAGTTAAAAGCAAAATATTGTATTTGTTAGGGAAAAGTACTAAAATACTAAATTTTAATAAATATTTATTTGAATAGTGCCAGCTAAATGTTTATTTACTTTTTTTATTGAATAAATATTTATTTAGTAAAATCAAATTAATAGTTCTTGTATTAGAGATATATCTTCATATTTAATAAATATTTAATTAGTACTATACTTCAAACAAATAATTTATTAAAATTTAGAAATATTTTTTTCAGTGTATATTCATATTTCCTTCGTATTTATATATAATAAATATTAATAACAAAGATTATA
>Ga0157364_1002112_pt1 | contig 18044 bp, 7 predicted proteins | sample AttsexASBM2_FD_111476 | JGI IMG/M metagenome (GOLD analysis project Ga0157364, IMG submission 111476) | Fungus gardens microbial communities from leaf cutter ant in Ribeirão Preto, State of São Paulo, Brazil - Atta sexdens ASBM2 | ecosystem: Host-associated > Fungi > Mycelium > Unclassified ...
AGAGAGAGAGAGAGAGAGAGAAAGAGAAAAGGAAAAAGAATCGAAAGTCAAAAGAATGAAACTCCTCGCTGCGCGGTCGAGCGAAAAAGCGGAAGAAGAAAAAGAAGAAGAAGCAGAGGAAGAAGATAAAGATAGAAGACAAAGAAAAAGCCGTTGGAGAAACAAGGAAAAGAAGAAGTCGCCAGACTGGTAGCGATTGGTTCGTCGCGGTGCGCAGCTTCTGTGATCCGCGTTTTATCGGAGCTATCGTTTAAATCCCCTCACACGTACGTGGCGCACACACGCACATAGATTCACACATCCATGGAGAGACTTTTGCTCAAGTATCCAAAAATTTAGCTAGATACAGATCTGAAAATAATTTTGTTAGACCATCAAAATTTTTAGATAGGACACAAAAAATTTTGACATTCCACCAGCAAAATCGTTCTCTCCGTGATTTCATTGGAGTTTCCTTTTTTTAAAAATATTTATAACAAAATGTTGTACATATTTTGAATATTTCTGAAATGTTTAATCACAATTTTTATATTTCATTCAAAAATATTTTTTTTAATTTAAAAAGCTCCTAGGTATGAAAAATGTAGTACATTATTCTTTTTTTATTACTACATTTTTAAATAAAACATTTTATAAATTACACATTTAAGTACTTTTTCAATGTAATGCTAATAATAATTTAAATATACTATGTTTCCATATTTGATTTTAAAAAAGAATTTTGCTTGCGGAGCGCCAATACCCTCTCGCTCTTTACAAGTTTCTGGATCCAATGCTATATTAAATTCTCGAGCACGCCTTCTCGGCCGTACCTTGCACGTATATGTTATGTTTATAATTTATATCCGCGCGTCGATGTACCGCTTACGATATAACGCAGGCTCGTTCGCAGTCGGAGCGTGTCTAGTGTGAATGATACAACACGTTGCGTCTGGTCCGACACTTTTTATCTGATGAAGACTTAAGCGTGGCGTAATGCAGTCGTCGTGCATAAATCATTTTAATAGGCCGACTCTCTGCCGGCCGTTAGATAATGCTCGTTAAATCGTTAGACATCTGGGCTTTCGTACGTATGGATTACTTGCAGTACGGATACGCTTCAACGGTGATCAACCGTGTTATTACCATGTCGAACGTTTTCTATGTATTCTCTCGTTGTCGATAATATTGCTAATACTGCACCCAGATACCTCGGTCGCATTCAAATATCTCTCGATCCATGGTCGACCGCTGTTAACATTGCATTCATAATTTTCGTGTCATTTCCGATTTTAATCAACAGTCAGGTGTTAATAATATATTTGTATACTTTGTACGTGTTTTCTGACATATCTTATAATCGACATACTTATGTACCTTATAATCGACACACTTATTTTTATCTGACTGCCAACTTACCGCATTGGCGTGTGTAAGACTCTCGTATAACGCAAAACATATTAAGGTATTCTCCTTCGTAACAGGATATTTTCTTTTACAAGTGCGTGTGCGCGTGCATGTACTTGCGCTACTATATTCTTAACAACGTTATCGATGCTTGCTCATTCGAGCGTGTCGTAATTTAATCGCGCGTCCGATTCTTTTTCGATACGATCGGATACAGATGTCATAATCCGCATTCACAACTCCTTCGTTCTCGCGAGAGATCATCTATCGATATAAATTAGAAATACACCGCCACCGGTATCCGCGGTAATGTGCAATTAACGAGCAATGTATCACATGGCGAGGAAAGTCCTAGCTATTTATTTTATCCGGTGGTCGTCGTTGTCGTTGTATAGTGTATAAGCAAGTCGACATAATATATTGTTCGCCGTACGTTACTATATTTAGGTGCACCGTATGCTAACGCCAGCCACTGGAACGCTACCTCCTGCTGCTGCAGCCCATAAGATTGCTACTTTCGTTGAACTACCATATAACGCCTCGTCAGGATTAAAATTACGTAAAACAACCAAGTTTCAGCAGAAGTGATGAGTCTACCTTTCTAATCTGGATATGACGGATCAGACATACATAACATAACAATACTGAATGATATTGTGGATTGCATCCACAATGAGATTCACAATATAAATTGCAATACACAACATGTATTTTTTTAAGTTGTACCGTTTCATAAAACATTACATCCATGTTAAATCCATTTAATGATTATTTATTGAATTAAATAATAAAAGAAAACTGTTTTTATTTTTTAGTTATTTTGTAATTTTCAGAAAATTTTCAAGAGAGTTTTTTAAAAGTATTTATTTCATTTTCCTAAACGCTTAAAATAAAAATGTAAGTATAAAATAAAAATGTAAGATTTTCTTTAATAGATTATATATGTGACTCAAAAAATTATAAAACTATAGAGAAAGTAATGCAATAACCGGATGTGAGGTCATCAAAAGAGTTAACAGAGCAAGTCGATGTGCGGGAGTGAGACGATGAACGAGTCTTTAATTTAAAATTCGATTTACCCTCCGTTTCCATTCGTCTACCGTTATACTATACTATAACATATATAACGATTGCTTGCTGTACCGCTTACCACTAATTCGCTTTTAATACGCCGTAAACTACAACATACAAGATATTTTATCTGTGCATGTACATGTATGCTCGACACTATTATATGAACGATTTAATCGTTTGGTGTAAATTTGAAGTAATTACTTAGACTTTTTCATTTAGACATAATAGAAAGTAGTAATTAATGTACTGTTTCTTTTTTATCGCTTGACTTAGAGCGCGCATTTACTTTCTAGCTTTTCTTTTATATACATAGAAAGAACGATTTTATTGAATCTAAAAGTTAAGCTAAGTATAGATCAGAAAATAATTTGGTAGATCATCGAAATAATTAGAAATCTCAATGAATCATAATGCTACCAGTTTTAACATTCTGGTATCTAATTTAAGCTACATTTAATACTATCGTACATAATTATTTTGATGATCCCATAAAATTATTATCAAATCTAGTTTAATATTCAAATGTTTCAATAAAACTATTCTTCCCATATAACGTAGTATATTTTATGACTTTGTGTATAATTTATAAACAGATACATATGGTATTCACTTATTAATAATGTCTTCTAATTTAACAAATTACTTAGCGAATATTAATATTATTTGAATTAACATTTATTCGCTTTAGATTGAATTACTTTTTAAAAACTTCAGTCTTTTATATGGAAAATGTAAACTCGATGAACATTTTTAACAGTAATTAAGTTTTTAATTGATTAAAATATATAGGAGGAAACAAATAGAAATTAAAATGGACACTATAACTGTTCATCAATTGTTAGATATCGATAAATTAACAATAAAATTAACAATGAAAAATGAGTTTTAATCAAGCGCTTTTAAACAATACGCTAACTTTTCTCGTTATTCCGCGGAAGCGGTAGTTCGTCGTATACGTTCGAAATAACATACCGCGGAGGAGATATTAATATAACGCATCTCGTAAGGTCGGTATCCGCCGTCGTTAATTCCCCGCGGCGAAGGGAAGCATACATATACAAAAGTACGACGATTACACGGGCTCGCGGTCAATAATTCCCAGCCGCGTGTTAACCATTCGCCGTGTACCGTACGTATAAACCACCCGGTAGCTGCTTGAAATGATGTATGCGCGAACGTTACTAGCTATTTACTCGGAATTGTATGCATATGTAACTTAACTCAATACCGCCGCCGGACTCCATTACCGTTTCGACTGCGGCGGCGACTACGGGGTCATACATCGTTGACCCGGCCAGTTTGCGCGCATATTTACCGTAGCCCGTGAGGTTTGCGGACAATGTTTGCCCCTAGGAGTGCGCTTGCCTCTTCGATATCGCGGCTGCCGAACATGTTCGAATCTGATAAATCGAATGTCACAAGTATCGATACTAAACATCGTTGCGTGCATCGCCGATACCTCCTATCATAATCAGGGAAGAGGGAGAGACTTGCACCCTTGAAAATGGATTAAGAGCAAGTAATAATTGTCTATTCGAAACAGACAAATAATTAATGTCCGCCATTAAAGGTATAAATGCTGAATATTGTATTCAATAAAAGAGATATGTAAAGATGATCTTGTAAAGATGTGATATTACTGCGAATATTATCGTCATAAATTTAAAGAGAACCAATGAGAGCAGTGGTATACAGATATATGAAGAGAATATAAAGTAAAATCGAGTTAATATCAGATAAGTTTAAGCTCATATTTCGTTATTTATTTTTTTTGTATTGTAAAAGAAAATAAACTCATCAGACATTACAAGAAAAAATTATTTTTGTTGAACGAAGCAAAGAACAGAATTAATTAAATTGATATTCAGTGCTTTTTATTTTTAACGTAGACTAATGTTTTCAGATTCTTAATGATAAATAATTATTAAGCTACATGAGATTGATTACATGAGATAAAATAATTAATCAAACAAATACAGATCACATTTAGTGTAACGTAGTTATATATTAACAGTATTGAATTATACTCGATCATACATCGGTAGTTTTATCGAAAATTATTTTGGACCGTAAAACATTACGCTCAAAACAAACTCGACATATTTGATATATTATTCCGTGACTCCAATGGAACGAAAAATTAGAATTGGCTTGGATTATCTGTCCGCACACAAAAATCATCTATTTCGCTGTTTGTACTCTCGCATGATCGGATCGGGATCTTACAATGCGCGATCGGAAATTCGACGGAAACTGGGAAATGGCAGAGGACCGGCGAGTTATGAATTTTTACGACTAGAGAAGCGATTTTCAATCTGCACCGTGCGTTATCGATTTGCGCGGTGCAGAATGATACAGACTGCCAGCAGGGCAGTAATAAAAGAGCGTAATAAAATCGCGCGATTTCCCGTTATCCTCCTATCTCTCGGCCGACGTCGACATCGACGCGATGCGCTAATTATGGGAATGCATCGCGGCATTTTATTCCTAATTACGCGAGAATTCGTGTCGTCCGTGTCGTGTAGTACGTGTCCTCCGACAATGCTGGCCGCGGGGATAATGAACTTAAATTTGTCGTTAAACATCACCTCCATACGCGCGCTATTAGCCGATGGAATTTTCACGGAAAGTGACGATAGGCACGCAAATGCACAGCGACGCATACCGTGGGCGTAGCAAACATTTCCTTGTTGTAGGTACTTCATCGTGTAGGGATCGATAATTCAATTTTTTTTTAATTCCACTCGTATACGCATTATGATGGGTCTTTATCTCCGTTTAAAAAAATACAGAATTCATCAAAAAGATATCATATACATTCTCCGATATTTCCGGATTAACGAATTACAATGCATTGTAAAATGTCTGCTTTATCGGATAAATTTCGTCGAGAGAATTGATATATTAGCCAAAACGAAATTACGTATATAAAGAGAGTTATAACAGTTATTAATCTTCGTTGTTTTATTCGTTATTCTCTGTGAGTGTGTGAGATACATGTCACAAATAACTGCGCGGGCGTTTGTATAATTAACGAGCGCTCGATTACGCAAGTTACGGGGATGCGGAGACATATACTACATACGGGAGATTGAAAACTCGATCGTTCGCACAGGACGCGCATAAACTCATCCTCCCCGCGCGCAATCACGTCTGATTAGTGCAATCAGCTGCGGATTTTGCGTAACAACGGGGTTCGATATCGCGCGATATACGTCGGCACGTAATAATGACAATCGAGCGAACACAAATATGTTTTTAATTAAATAGCACGTTTGCATTATCCGTTTGGAATAATGATTAGCCCAACTCTCTCTCCCTCGAAGGGAGACTGAGCGAACGCGAAACCCGCGGAGGTGAGTTCGAACGAATAATAGCGTCGAATGAAATTCGCAAATGCAATGCCGCATGTATTGCGCCGTGTATCATAACCGTCGCGTTGCATTTTCCTGCAATCAAATGTCACGATGCGAAATTAATGGACGAAGCAACAACATAAAGCCTCTAGCTAGTTACATCGAGGATCTGAACGAGATCGAGTTGTATGATTGCGGAATAAATTGATGAGCGGGAGATGTGTTAGAAGATAGTACATAGTAAATAGCCATCGCTGGTTGATACGAAAAAGAAACGAGATGTGAAAACGTGTAATCGCACAATGTAATTTTTGCGATGTGGATTTATATCATTCTTTTTTTTTCAAAGTAATAAATAAGTTCCAATAAAAAGAAATACAGAGAACAAAACACGTAACTCGAATTTTTCATCGTTAAAATTCGGCCGGAAATAGACGCCGCGTGACTTCCTGTTGTACAATGGAAAGCGAAGTATTTCGTTAACGAGAAACGCGCGGGATATCATCGCCACAGAGAAGAGCGGGATTCGATCGTACGGAAAGCAATACGGTGTGTCCGCTTTTGAAGCGACCGTTGAAGTGGTCGAGGGGAAAGAGGACGTGGTGGAGATGGGCCCGAGGTTGTTTCGCGAGAGTCACCGGTCGTAATCGTTGTTATCAAGTGGAGGTTAGTGGATGGGTTCGCGTTCGTTGTTTGCATTCGACGGGGTTTGGAAGGAAACACGGAACGCGAGAGAGAGAGAGAGAGAGAGAGAGAGAGAGAGAGAGAGAGAGATGGAAACGAAGGGATCGAGGGAGAAAGAGAGAAAGAGAAAGAGGCAGCAGAGGACTCGTGTTCGTGATAGGCGGAGCCGAGTGGCGGTCGATATGAAACACCCCTCAATGAAACAAGCTCCATCCTTGCCCCTTCTCATCTCCTTTCTCTCTCACTCTCTTTCCATTTCTTCCTCATTCCGTCATCCCTTCGCCGACTCTTCACTCCCCTAACCACTCCCGCCTACACTCATTCACCCTCGAATGCTTCCACCTTCTCTCTACCCTGCACTTATCCGCCCTGAAGCTTATACAACGTGATCCGTCATAACGGCGCACCGCGAGACTTTTAACCTTCTGCGTATCTCTTTTTGCACCTGGTGAGGAAAATTTCGTTTCAACGAAAAGAAGAGAGGCAACGAGGTGCAAGCGAAGATATGAATCCACTCGCGAGTATATCGTGACAATTTTTACACTGGATAAAAAAGTTTACGAATTTATTCGTTAATGGTAATGAAAACTTGCGACTAACGTAGATAAATAAATTGGACGAACGATGGGATAAAACTGACATTCTCTCTATTTCAAGAAGCGAGTCAGTTAGCGAAAGTACTTAATATAACATCACTTTTGCAACAGCCGCTCTTTTCATGTCTCTATAAAGACAAAAGTTTCGACAGCGTAAAATCGTTGAATCTCCGATTATGCATCACGAAACATTTTCAACGGGATTAAACAACGTATCGACGTGTAATGCGAGTACAGGATTACAGGGTAGAATTGGCGTGAAGTTGACGGCACGTTGGGTAACGTGTAATTTGAATTGACTATTAATCGTCCGCGTAAACATTGGCTCGCACTGATTTACATCGCGCATTCAGCGCTAAATGTTTATTTGTCTAAAGCCAGTTCTGAACGACATGTATCCGCTTGTTAAATATTCCAAAATTATGTATTTACGTGATGAATTTTAGCAATATTCAATATTGTCATGTGAAATCACGTGGTTTAGCTTTAAAATGTACGATACGCCACACAAACCATCGCGTTTTCCTTTCTCTCTTTTTATATATATTTTCGAAGCAAACGTGGTCGAAAGCTTCATCACGAATGCTGCGACATTTCTCATCATTATTCAACCTTCAAAATTTTGTAGCAAAAGGAAAGCAAATTTGAGCAAATGTAAATTTCAAATTCAAATATCTTCGCGATAGGAAATCTCCAACGTTTTCTGCATTTTTCAATTATTTAAATATACAGAAATGTTCATTTAAATATACAGTAATGTTCACAAATTCTTTTTTCTTGTATATGTTTGCGATTTTATATTCGTGGAATATATTATTAAATGTAAACGTCACAATTTTAGATTTTATGAAACGGTATTCACTGGATACAATTTCTCAAATTTTTTAAATAATAGTTTCTCGCGTTGTATGTTATATAGATAGTTAAATCGCTTGCAATTGTTTATTCTTAAAATTAAGTCTGATGATTCTCGAGAAAATTTCATAACAGTTTTTAATGCATCATAAACATGAAGCAATCTGACGGCGTCGTTCGCCGATAGTCCCCTAATGTTTCGCGGACGATAGTCCCAGCGAGGATTCTGATTTCTCTGTAAATCCTGCTCCGGATTCAGCGTAGCCGGTGGTACCGGCGAGCGAAAACCGACGCTGTCAACGAATCGATATCCGGATGGGCGTGGCCTTGTCGATCCTCTCGCGGACGGAATAGAGCGCGCGGAATACCCCCGTTCTGTGCTCTCGCAGAGATGCTCGCACCACGAAAGATTTAGCGGCTCGATTTAGTGATGTTCGATATTCCCCTCCGTCCGTCGTTATATCCGACGTCGACGACTATAATTAAAAGTCATCCGGATTTCGTTGTAGATTTCGCTTGATAGATAACGTATAACGAGAAGCTTCTATAAAGTATACAATTTCTCTCTTTTTGTACACCGTACCGTTTTGTCAATTCTGTATCGACTCTTTCCATTTCGTAGTCCATCCGATGAGCCATTACTATTAAATAATAAAATAATTTCTATACAAACGTAAACATAACGAATATCTTGATCAAAAAATTATTTAACAAAAATTTGATAATGCCCAGACTAATAAGGATAATATACTAATTGAAAACAATCTTGTTAATTCACACAGTAACGCTATTAATAAAATACATGTTTCTGTTTCGATAAAATAATATTATTTGTTTCATTAATGCTGTTAATTGCTAATACAATTCTTCGCGCATTAAAAGTGAAATACTTGATGAAATGATTCATTTAGCGTTAAAGAACCTTGCATAATAAGAGATTTCATTATTAAAGCTTATTTAGAAGTTTATTATTGATTTCTTATAATACATTATGACTTGTATTGAGAAATATTCAAACAATCTGTCGATGAAAGGAAACAGAACAAATCCAGGACACCTTGTATAATCATTCTCGTGACGTGCCAAAGTAAACTGTTATCTGCGGCGGAATATTTCATTACGGCTTGGCGCACACAAACGAAAGTGTATTAACGACAGAATTCAGACCTTCCCTCTACCGCGCCCTCCTACCCGGAACGTTGCATATAAAACGCCTTAATGGCAGTACGATAAGGACATGATTTATCGTCGCTATAACTCCCGAGTGTCGCCGGGGTGTAGGGCATGTCAACCGGCTACTTGCTCTCAACGAGCGCGATTAACGTATTTATTCACCTTCCGCTTTTCGTGCTAAATGCGAAGCAATGCGACGTCGAAGCAAAGTATAGAGAATGTTTAGCGTCGACATTGATACCGAAAGAAGGTACGGACAATACACTCGAAGGTGCCGAGGGGACAGTATTCATAGCTTGAAATATTGTCATTTGTCACAAGATTACTATTTGTGATCAGTGAGCATAAAATGACTGCAACGACGTGAAATATATCGCTTATATTTGTCATATTGTATTATAATTTATTCAGAAATTTCTTAATCAACTCAAAATTCAAAATCACTAACTTTCTCTCTAAAAATATAGTGGGACATTTTGATTTGTAAGTTATGAAAGGATCTCTCGAATTTTAAGCAATTAGAAAGCTTGGGATCTGTAAAGCTGGCTGATAAAACTTTGTTCTTAATTAAATTCAAACAGATTTACTTTCATAGGATTTTAATTTCAGAGCTTAATCACCATGATATTTTACGTCAAAAGTTAAAGACAAGCAATGAATAATGGTCTTCTATTTCGTTGAGGAAAAATAAATAATTCCAAATAATTCCAATAAATCTTCATTAAGGTTAATCCTATTGTGCAAGGAGTGATACTTTAAAACACGATCTTATTCAATGCATTAAGTGCTACAAAACGAGTACTCATCCGGGTCCTCAGGAAAGAAATCTTCAGACAGTTTGATATAAGATGAATATACAGCGAATAAATTATACTTATATTAAATAAAAGAATAAAAGAAATATACCAAAAAATATTCAATAGAGAATCGATAAAGAATTAATATATTTTTAATTAAAATTTATTTTTAACGCAGATTGGATAAATTATAGGATGTCTACGTTTAAAAAGGAAAGTTGACGCGTGAATACTCCGGTATTCCGGTATTATATTGACAATACTCGCTCGACCCTAGGCGCATTAACGAATGTAAATCAATTAATCCTCCAAGCAGGGTTCCCAGCTATCGGGGCGAGCTAATCCGACAGCTAGAGGCTGAAGGGGAGTCAACCGAAGGAGAGAGGGAGAGAGAGAAAGAGAGAGAGCAGAAAGAAAAAAATAGAAGACCCTCTAATAAGGTAATATTACACTCTGTGCGAAATAATTTGTTGTAGCGTAGTAAAAACTAGTAAAAAAGTTTCAAGTGTTTACCTTTGAAAAACATTATTTTATGTCGAAACATAAATAATGAATGAGTATTTTTCTCTTTTTTTTCACATCTCATTTTTTTATACATCTATTAATATTATATAAAATAATGTTAAAGCTAATTTATTTGATACTGTACAGTTTCAGCAAATAAGGAAAATAATAATTTCGAGTATCAATTTTTTTTTTTTTTTTTTTTTTTAAGTAAAAAAAAATACAATAAACAAAATTTATTTAAAAATATATATTATTTTAAAAAACAACTTAAAAAATAATATATTATAACATGCATAGTACTCCAATTTTTCATGTCATCAGTTGCATTTCATCATTCAGTTGTTTTTTAAATTCTCCCATTTTTTTCTTTCAAAACAAAACTTTTGCAATATTTATTTGCGTAATTACAACTTCTCCGGAATAATCTATTTTAGTGAAGCAATCAGAATTAAGAATATTATTTCGTGACGCTTAAATTAAAATATCTTTACGAAGAGACATCGAGGAAGAAGTGAAGAGACAAAGGTGGCAGCAAGTAAACGTAAAGTATGTGTACAGGACTCTCTCTATGTGAGAGTAGCCGGTCGTATCAATAATAAAGGATTCCAGTAGAAGAAGGGAGAGAGAAGAGAGAGAAGAAGAGAGAAAGAAAAAGAGAAGAGGCAAGGGGATTCTTTGGGGCTCATGTTTATATGCGGGTTTATTTCTTTCACGGTCTGGTCCTCATTCACCGTTTGCATTATCTCACTCTCTCGCTCGCATATTCCGCCTCTTAGAACCCGTCCCCGTCGTTCCTCTCTTCCCGCATCCTCGATGGCCATTAAAATTCTGAGCGCCACACTGCTGAAAAATTACAGGGCCTTCCCCTTCATCCGCGTCCTCGTCGTGCTCTTCGAGAAAATCCTTCTCGCTCACGCCAATTGAGTACGAACGTGTCGCGTTCTCTCTCTTCCTCTTCATCTCGCCCATACCGTCTCTCTATCTCTTCTGATTCGTCTGGGTCTCTTCGCATTCCGTCCTCGTCGCACTACCGTATTCACCATTCGACTCCTCTTCGGGGTTTACTCTTTGCTCGGTTCTCTGTTCCCTCTTGTAGCTCGCGTCTATCCCGTTCTCTCGCCTTTCGTACGTCTTGTGTTGGTTTATACCGCTCTGGGAGCCTATTCCATCTCTATCTTCTATCTTCCCGTCATTCTCTCCCTGTCGCTTTCGTTCTCTTTCTCTTGTAACCTGTTTTCTTCCTTGTCTTTCGTCTTTCATCTGTCTCCTGCTATTTTCCGCTGATAGTCTCGTCTATGCTTCTTCTTTCATTCTCACTCCCCTAGAGTCTCGGTTTCTCCTTGTCTAGCATCTCTTTCCTATCTCGTACTAACTTGTATAATCTGCTTTAGACTTTACTTTCTTCTCCCTCACTCTGTTCTTTCTCTTCTTGTTTTTCAATCTGTCTCTTGTTAATTCCTACTAGAAGTCTCATCTATTCCTGCTTCTTTCTCTCTCTTTTGCACTCATTCTCTGTTGTAATTTGTTTCTACCTTTTTCTCCTGTTTTTCATCTATCTTTAGCCAGCTCGTTCTTGTTCTCGTTTGCCTCTTTGTCTCTCGTTTTTTATCCATCTCATTCTAGCTTCTTATCTTGCCCTCTCACTTTCTCTTGCAAATTTTCTCATCTTTAATATAATGCTTTTACTAGGAAGAATTTCTCTGCTTCTTCCTCTCTCTCTCTTTCTTTCTCTTTCTCTCTCCTCTTCATTCTCACATCATCTTATACATCAGTTCTTTCTTTGTCTTTCACGCATCATCTATTTCTTGCTGGCTCTTGCAGAGATCCTCATGCTTGTTCTTCACTCTCTCTCTCTGTCTCTTTCTTACATTCAGTCTTCCCTTCTCACTCAATCTATCCATGTTTCTCTGTCTATGTATCTAGTATCAGGGTTTCTGCTTTATGTTCCCAGTCATTTCTACCCCATACCATCGTCTCCCGGCTCTTGCTGACTTTACCTATCTAAAGGACAGCTCTGTGAAGCATCTATCTGAAGGAGCGTCGAGATTCGATGTTTGAAGAGGCAACCTTGTATTCTGAATAAATGCGTGCGAAGAACCGAAAGGAGAGAAGAGAGAACCATTCCTTGCCCCTCGTCATCGAATGGAGCAATAAATTCCCCAGCCGCATCGCGCGTATAACATAATACGTTACGATGTACAAGATTTCAGCCGATGCGTTTTGTATATTCCGAACGCGGCAACGAAGATCGATGAGAAAACGATACTGCTTCGGTGAAGGTGCATGTCGTCGTGCAATAGAAGCACCCGGAATGGTACTTTAAAACGTCACTCTGTTGTGAAGAGAAAGTAAAGTAAGCACGTTTCCTTTAATCCCTCTGGTACCGAGTCGTTATTTATTAAGAGAAGAATCGGATTTTTCGGTGAAACGGTTCTGTGAGTTTTTCGACGCTTCGGGAACTTCTTAGATTTTTCAAGAAAAAAGTTAACAAGAATAAAGTCAGTTAGAGATACCACCTTAATTATACGATGCAAATATACTCTGTTATTTTTATTTTCTTCTCTGACGTAAAATACTCTTTTCCAATGAATTCTCTGAAATTGGCGCTCTTGATATAATTTACATGAATTTATTTCAATCGCAAATTCCTGTGTATACGTGTATCAAGAAAAAGATACATGCTGATGTTTGCTTTCTTTTTCCCTGGAAGTTTGCGATTTTTTTGCTAACAAACATTAGAAAGAAGAGAGAGAAGAAAATAGTTTCTCGCATTTTCACTGACAGCATCGCGATGGCAAGATCATCACGCTAAAGTATCAAATCGTACTCGGAACGTATCACTCGATCGCGTTTAACCTTTTTAGAGTGAAACTACGAAGTAGTGATATTGTCCATCGATACGACGAGACGGACGATCAAAAGAGGTGCTAACTGAAAATCGGTGACGAACGAATCGCATTACACGGCCTGCTCGTATTGTGCATCCGGGGGATAACGCATGTATCACACGGCCCAGTCGCAACCACCCCTCCACGCTCTCTCGGGACACATTGATCCTTTCTCTCTCTCGAGTACATTCCACATCCTGCTCTTTCCTCCTGGTCCAGTCGACGTCCCATACTCTCACGCTCTCGCCAGTGTCCTGTCTCGCCGCTGGAAATCTGTTCCCCTCCTCCCTTGATCCCCTCTTAACTCGACCGCGCATCGACGCAAGCTCCGCGGCTCGCAGCCAATCAATATTAATGACATATCAATTCATAGGAACAATGTAGCCAATTACGGGCGGCCATATTACCGCGGCTGCATCTCTCTCTCTCTCTCTCTCTCTCTCTCTCTCTCTCTCGTGCGTGCGCGCGCGCGCGTTCCTCCTCTCTCCTTTTCTGTCTCTCTATCTATCTCTTTCATTTCCGTTCTTCTCTTCTTTGTTTCGTTAATTCACCTGGTCGGGACAGGTGAATGCGGTCTGTTATTTGACGGTAATAATTATTGTCAGTATCTTCCTCGAGCGTTGCAAGTCGGCGCTGACGATTGTGAAGGAGAGAAACGCATGGAAGAGTTGACGAAAAGTAGTCGATCGTACTTATAAATATCCGCGATATTGAGATTTAATTAAGTCTAATTTGTATAAGCGAACGTTTTATTTCATCTTTTATAAATCATTCATTTCTATTTGTTGTGTCTATGAAAAAGTTTAAAGAATAGAAAAATTAAAGGAAAGTTCACAAAGGTAATTGATATTACTATAATACATAATAAATTACTATTAGTGATATAATTAATACGAGATTAATATAAGGATTATTGTGATAATATATTATTATATAATAGAAATTTAATTAAATTTATGGTATACAGGATTTCATGACAGGTTAATTTTACATCAGAATTATACACAAGTACATATTATATTTCAAAATTATATTCAGGTGTGTACGCTCGCATGCATTATATGATTCGCACACATTTTAATTTTTAAAATAATAAAGTATCCTAAAATATCAAAATTTATTATTTAAAAAAAATCTTGTAATTCTAATTCTAACTAAGTTTCTGAAATTAAACTTGTTATATTCTAATATAGATATAAATTGCGCATTCTTTGATCGAAAGCCAGTATTTACAGTTGATTTTTAAAATATTTAAGACCGTTTTAAGTAACATCTGTATTCTATAAGAAAGAATTAATCATGTCATCTCTTTTCAATTCGAAATTGAGAGAGAGAGAGAGAGAGAGAGAGAAAGAGAGAAATATGATTTAAGCTACGTCACTCTTTCTAAATCGATACTGACAACTTTGATAGAAATGCGTCTATTCTTATTATATTTATATATTCAAAGCAATAAAATGTGACAAATCTTTTAATTCTCCTAATAGCAATACGAATTGAACAAATATATCTCATTTTATTCTCTCCTACAAAAAATCAACAAACCGTAGTTAAATTATTCCTAATTGCGTAATTGCGAAGAGAATGATTTGAGTTGACTGGCATCGAAAACTGGCTCCGATAACAGCCTCTAACTTGAAAGAGCTTCATCCTCAATTATCCAAGAAAGAAACGTAAAGAGAATCGTTCAACCAGTCGATTCAATTGTGCGAAGATTAACATTTACGTGAAAACAACAATCGTACGTTACGTAGACTGGTATGGCACGCAACGTAATTCTGTATACGACGATGTATTCGAACGGAGAATAGCACGTCGGAGTTTCTAATTAACGCCCGTCGCAATTAACAGCGCTACGGCTAATGACCGAATTGCTGTTTGCGTCCCAATCGCTGACAGAGTAATTTTGATTAATTATAGGCGCGGTAATACCGACCGTGACCGTAGCGGAACATCGGCTTTGCGTTCGAAACAATACGCGCGCTTAACGCGACGAGCGTTTCGTAGTATAACTTGCTCGGCTTCGTGACGTATACGCGAGTGAGAGAGAGAGAGAGAGAGAGAGAGAGAGAGAGAGAGAGAGTGTGTGTGTGTGTGTGTGTGTGTGTGTGTGTGTGTGTGTGTGTGGGTGGGTGGGTGCGTGCGTGTGCGTGCGTGTGTGTATCACACAGAAATGTATAGAAGTAGACAGTACATATTCGTGAAAAAATAATTTCGCTGAAGTATTTAAAATTTTAGCTAAATACAAACCTAAAAATAATTTTGGATCATCAAAATAATTATATAAGACGCTTAAATTGGTTGTTAAAATGTTTAAACTTTTTGTAAGATTGTCAACGCTTTTTACATAATTATTAATTTTGCAGCACTTTCATCAAGCGTTCTACATCATAATTATTTTGATGATAAATAAAATTATTTCCCGATCTATATTGAATTTTTGAATACTTTAGCAAAATCATTCTTTCTGTGTACAAAATACCATATTTTACAAATATGTGTATGAAACACACCAATGTGTTTATACATATTATATAAATTCAAAATCAATAAATGTGTATAAATTCAAAATAATTCTCTTTTTTATTCAAACACTCTAGGATTTGAGAGAAATTATATCAAACACGGTATTTCTTGAGAATTGTATTATAAATATAAGGAGAATAAAACTTCAGAAATTAAAAAAAAAATTTTTAAGTTTTAAAAAGAAGGAAAAGTATATAAAAGGTAATTTAAGTTCAACTTGTGCGCATTACGACGCCATATGGTGACAGATGGAAAGTATCCTATACATCATTAAGATTAATGATCATCAAGCTCTATATATAAAAACTTATTTTTGGGAAAACGCAGAACAAGAAAATTATTTCATCATACTTATTTTTCTAATGAATAATAGTCGAATAATAGTAGTCCTTTTAAGATAGAAGAAAAACTTTTTGCGTCTTATAAAAATATTTATAATTTTTTAGCAACATTCGATCATAAATCATTATTATATCCTCTTTTCTTGTATTTTCAAGCAAACCTGCACGAATTGCATATTTACACGCGATATTTGGCCGGGGTGCGAAATTTCCTTGCACGTAAATTCAAGAAGTACGAGAAGAGAGCAAGAAGAAAGCGATACCGACTCGCAAAGGTCTCACTCGACAATCTCGTCACGTTTCGATGCTGCTGGGGGATGTTCACGGCATGTGGTCTCACCAACCCTCTGTCCTTTCTCCACCTTTCGCACCACTCCCGCTCTTCATAGCACACACATACACTTACACCAATCAGCAAATTCCCTTATCCTTGTCGTTCCTATTTCCTCTTTGTCTATCCTTAATTCCTTACACCCCTCTGCCGATCAGGGCACGTTTCACTCGGCAAAAGGAGTGATTCCCCTTGAACCAGGAACCGACCACGGTTCCTGCTGCTTTGTCTACCCTTGTTATAAATACTAATTGCTCTATACAAACGTTCAAAATGTGTTTAACGTTTCTTTGGCACGTGATCCCTTCGTCATCCTCTTCCCTTTTCTAAACTTCTTCCTCTCCTTTTCTGTTTCTCTCTTTCGCTATACCTCTCCGTTTACATAATGGAATACAGAAATGGTTTCCCTGTTATTTCCCCTCTTTGCGGTTTAGTAGTTAGAACATGTAAGTGTAATTAGGATTTCACTTTGATAATCCATTGAATCTATTAGCTTATTCCATTTTGCAATAAGCTGTTTCGAGAAGAGGCACGATTTGAATTGTTACATTCCATTTCTAATAGAGAGAATCATAATCTCTACAACTATATTAAGAAACATTATTTACTTTAGATGTATTCTTTTTATTAAGATATTCTCCCTCCTATATTAATTAAGGATTAAGAAGACTATAAAATAACAATTTAACTAGTAATTTTCAATCGTGAGTTTCTCGATATTTACTCACTATTTTGTCGCGTCCGAACTTAATCAGTTATCTGCGTGGTATTAACGAGCGTACATCTTGCGCCATACGAGCCGTCCGTCTGGTTAGTTGGTAGTCGTTACCTGAGATCATCTGTCTATCCCAGGGATCCAGTAGATAGCGGAGAGATTGCTTTCGCTTTAACCGGATACAAGCATACCTATACACACGGCTCGGTATGCGTGCAAATGCACGAGGATGAACAAGGCCATCCTTGCTCATAGCGTTGCTCGTGGATATGTGCGGTGATTGATATCGGCTCGCACATATGGACACATCTAATGAAATAGATAACGTATACCTTGCACGACTATATTTGCGTCTAGGCACTGGCTTCGATGAGCAAATAAAATTATGTGTACTGATAACTAACGAATCGGCATTCGTACAAATGCGCATGACATCACGATTAATCATAAAAATTATGGGGAATGAATATCTCAAATTCTTATTAATATTTATCTAAAAGGAAAATTCTCTAATTTTAATGAAACCTGATCAGTTTGTAAGGGGAGTGAAATATTTGATATGTATCTTTTTCGTCGACGACCAAACAAGTTCAAAGGATTAAATCAGCCTGTATTTACGAAATTACATTATCATGTTTCAAAAATTATAGTCAAAAAATGAAAATTTGGGCGGTTTTCAAGATAATTTCGTCTTCGCATTTCATTGTCAAGAAAAGACATACACATAATATATTTAAGTAAAAGTAAAATAAATAATAATATGTTACTTGATCTTTGAATGCAAAATAGTAGTTTTAAAGTTATAAAATAATTTA
>Ga0157364_1002113_pt1 | contig 18041 bp, 4 predicted proteins | sample AttsexASBM2_FD_111476 | JGI IMG/M metagenome (GOLD analysis project Ga0157364, IMG submission 111476) | Fungus gardens microbial communities from leaf cutter ant in Ribeirão Preto, State of São Paulo, Brazil - Atta sexdens ASBM2 | ecosystem: Host-associated > Fungi > Mycelium > Unclassified ...
AACTGAAAAGGAGCTTGCAGAACAGCTTGGCGTTACGCAGCAAGCCATTTCCGTACGATTACATACGAATAAAGATTGAATTTTACAAAAAAAGCTCAGAACTTTTTTGTACACCTAATAGATGTAACTACTATGTAATACGATGTAATAAAAATATCTACTTTCCTGCGCTAAGGATATACATATTCACTTTTGTGTTGAGAATATGCACATTCATTTTTTAAGATTGTATTAATAAATCGCTATTTAGTTCATATATTGTTGTGTTTCGATCTTAAAAGACACTTTGTTTAACAAAGTTGAGATATTTAAATTTTAATCTCTTTAATAAAGCGTATTTTAAAAACAAACCTAATATGATTATGATATATTTATCAAATATTTTGTGTCCAAATGTCAGCGAAAAATAAAAATATTCGAATAAAGTAAAGAATACCGAATGGTCAAAGTTAGATGTTACGAATATATTTAATCAATTTTTTGTTTCAAATGTGATTGTGCGCCGATAATTGTTGAACTTTCAAAAAATCATTATGAAACATTTTAATAACCCCCTCTAAATAAAAAAACTACTACCCCTAAAATAAAATAACCTCTAAAAAACGGAAAGAAACTTATTGCGAAAAATATTACTTCAGCGAGAGTTCGAACCTGGAATTTTTATACTTTACATGAAATAAAAGATTATCCACTTCCCATACTTGTCACTATGAGTAATAAAATTACTACAGTAGCCTCTATTACATATCGATACATACCTGAGCTCTTACTCTTGAAAAGAAATGTACATGAAAAATTAGGGAAATCTACAGTATATTACATATACTATAGAATTTCTCTAGTTTATATCGTATATGTTTTTTTTTTCAAGAATAGGTACTCTCAACTTACCGGGAAGAGTGTCTTAGCCAACTTGATATAAAAATATTATTATTAAGAAATTAATATGATTATCAAACATATTAAGCTAATTAATAATCATAAAATTGTATAGGCTTTAATGATATAAATCAATAATGAATGAAAAGTCTCTAAAAGCCGATGTATTATAAATTATTGTGAATAATAATTTATCTGACATAAATATTATTATAAACGCTTTGACCCATCATGATTTGCGTACTTAAAACAGCGCTAAATACATCCATCCATAATCGTCTTTAAATTAAATCAGAAAATTTAATAAATATCCTAAGCAAAAAACTTCGATGCGATTTATAACTGATGAAAAGCAAATCCATGTACTTCGATCAAACGACTAACATCATTTCATGTAATGTAGAAATCTCACCTTTTATTATAATTAATACAACGTCACATTACTGAAGAGGAACGTGGGTCGAAACGTTTATATTAATATTTGTATCAGATAATAAATTATAATTCGCAACAGTAACTTGCGTCGGTTCTCAGAGACTTTTTACTTATTATTGATTGAAACTATTATAATTAATTAATATATAATCAATTTAGACGTTAAGCGGTGCTGAAGAATCGTGACAAATTTCTTGAAGTCTGTCATGTATCAATTATTTATTTTTGATATAACAACTTTGATTTACTTATACATTTGGAAAATATTAATTCTTTCAAAAATAAAAAAAATATTAATCATTTCTTTTTTGAAAATGTAATCGTTCATTAGTATTTGATGAAATAATCTTATAATATAATCTTATAATAAATATTTTATTTTTAAGTTTATATACTACTTCAAAATTTAAATTTTTAAATGTGAATTCATAAAAAAATATTCAGATAACGATGGACAGACCCATATGTTCAAGACAATTCGTTAGAAGGAAATCGTACTGGTCCTGTAGGCGCTCCACGATCATTCATCACTCCTCATCCCGAACGAGCGTCAAGTCATAGAAACTCGATAGACTCTCGCGAACGATGTAAATTTGCGATTTTGCAATACATTAAGAAACTTTTTATCGCTGTTATGATCAACGGCCATAGCGATATCAGGATGACCGTGAAGTGCTGGGCATATGACTCGTTGCACGAAAAAGAACGTGTTCATTAGAAGAAATATCGAAGTTTCTATGGCGGCTTGTGGCGTTTGCGTGTGATCCCAGGTCACCGAAATTCATGCAGTCACCGCCGATTGAATCCTACAGGGGTTGGTGGACCATTCCATATTTTTCCTGCAAGACCCGCCGTTGGCTCATCTCATATAGCGTCAACGTGAAGCCATTGGATGTCCGACCCGGGTTGGTATACAGCTTCTGCTTGTAAAAGAATTTGTTTGATTTATTATTATGCATGTAAACGTTCTAATCGATTCTATCGTTTTTTTTTGTTTTCTTTCATTGAAGAGTACGAGAATTCATCAGCATCGATATTGATATAAGTGGATTAGAAGTGAATCAATGCGACACCCTGACGCAAAATCACAATGACGACGAATTTGAGGCCGCCTCGAGCAATCAAATAGCTTTTTTTAAGGGCACTCACAAGTGTCACATGGATACCACGCAAGTAAATATTGTAACCGCCACACAAACTTCTATATAGAAGCCTGTGTGCGTATTTCGCGATTATCATTTTCACGGAAATAATAAAAAGCGAGAACATCAATTTTTTGTTTAGTGCGTGTATCAGGGGCCTGGCAGCCGAGTAAACCAAAATGGAGTGGGTGCCGGTTGGACGAAAGGCGCGTATGTGTGTAAGTGTAGGCAAGGCTTTTACAGCATCAGACATCATCTAACAGGTTTCGAAGGAATTCTTGTGGAAGGTCAGAATCATTTGTTGTTATTCGTCAGTTGTTGTGCATCTAATCTTTCATTCGTATTTATTATAGCTGCGTGGAAGGAAATGAGGGAAAACAAGAGTGACTCCTATGAGAAGGTATTTCTATGTCTGCGTTGCGCACCGGGATGTGCAAGATGCAAAGGCCCTGAGCCTTGCTTGGCGACGTACAACTGGCCGTTTAGGTATTTTTAAGATGTCTGTACTTTTTTTATTGATCTCTCTGTCCCATGTTACTATTTTTAAATTGTTTTTTAAGAATCTCACTACTAGCCGTTTCAATTTTCTGCGCGTTTGGTACCATCGTTCTAGTGGCGTACATGTATCAACACCGTAAACTAAAAGTATTCAAGGTAGCTTCCCCGATATTTCTATCTATTACGCTTCTGGGTTGCGCCTTGATGTATCTCGAGGTAAATGAGAAAAATGCTCTATTCTCTTTTTTTTGCTCTAGTATATACTAATTAAGAATTCTGCTGCAGATGGCTGCTATATTCCCAGTTCTCGATATGTATTCGTGCATTGCCACAAAGTGGACGAGACATATGGGATTTTGCGTCTCATATACAGCGTTGCTGATGAAAACTTGGCGGTAAGCAACTATGATAAACGCTCTCATGTTATTGAAAATATGTATAAATCAAGTCTTGCAATTGGATTTGAGGAAAACGAAATAAAAGCTGTTGTATTGCGTTCAAGAAAATTTCTTCATGCAATGAAGAAATTCTCGAAAGAGATTCTCTCTTTTCCCAAATGTAATTATTGCGCTCTTTTTTTGAAGAGAAATCAATGATAAGTATTGCACTTCAATAAATTTTCCGCGATTAGACTCAGACCATCTTTAGCATTTCAGTTTTCGTGATTGCCACCTGCAATAATGGAAAACTCGAATAAAATGAATACACAAACAAAAAGCAAAGTCTATATCGATCGAAGTTGGATTTTAAGTGCTTTAAATAATTATACATGAATTTATATATCACGTTTTTCTCTTAAATTGCGCACCGAATTGATTTTTCGGACTTATTATAGAAATACTACAATAACCGAACTACTACAGTATCACAAATTAAATTGACAAGCTACTTAATAAATTGTTGTTCAATTGCCATTGTTTTAAAGAGATTTTAATGTAACGAAAATTTGTAAATAAATTTATTTACAGAAAAATATTATCTTCGAGGAGTCGAATTCGGATCTTTAACATTCTGTGCGAGTGTCTTAAGTCTTTAGATTATCGAGGCTATAGTAATATTTTTCGTAATAATTGATGTAGGAATGTACGCATTTTTTAGACAGCATATATAAACAATAATAAACGATTTATTAGTTTATATAAATTAGGTTATATAAATTCATATGTAATTATAAAACATTTAAGATCTAGATTCGACTAGTATAGACTTCATTTCTTGCTTGATTCTGTATTCACATTGTACGGTCCTAATAAATCATTATTATAGATTATTATCAAATAAATGTCTCTTGTCAGAGTTTCCCTTACGTATCGGGTAAAAAGCGCCCACAAAGTTAAGCTGACGGACAAACAATTGTTGCAATGGATGGTGCCCATTTTGCTGGTAATGCTGATCTATCTTGGAACTTGGACTGTCAGCGCGCCGCCTTATGCGGAGGTAATCGCGGATAACCACGACTTAAAGTTTTACCAGTGTTCGTACAACTGGTGGGATCACAGCTTGGCTATCGGTAAATATACAAAAATATCGCAATTTTTAACGAATTGATGAAATAATTTGAGTGAATAATTGATAATTCTGTTTTAAGGTGAAATTCTCTTTCTTGCTTGGGGCATAAAAGTATGTTACAACGTGCGAAACGCGGAGAGTCTGTTTAACGAGGCCCGTTTGATAAGTTACGCCATTTACAATATAGCCGCAGTGAATATAATCATGATAGCTATTCAGTACGTAGTCAATGTATATTATTATATTCAAAATATGTCTTGCGACAAAACATTATGTATCATGTAGAACAACATTGTCCACAGTCTCTTAATATTTCCTCGTGCCGGACCGGACATCAAATACCTGTTAGGCTTTCTGCGGACTCAACTTTCGACATCCGTTACGGTCTTCCTCGTATTCGGCCCTAAAGTAAGACAATTACGACAAGTTCTTCGAACCAGACAATTGAATTTTAAACACTGAAAAAATTAATTTTTAAATTTTGTAACAACTGTGCGGAAAATAATTTTATTCCCATAAAGGAGGATGCTAAATTAGGACTGTTTTCTGTTTCCTAAATTTCTGTTAAAATGAAAAACTTCTAAGATGTACATATTATTTGTCGTATTAAAGAAGTATTTAAACAGAATCGAGTGTATCGTTCGAGAAAACATCAGGAACATGGGAGAAATCGTGATAAAAAGTTAATAAAGCTAATGTTATCACATTGATCAATAAAAAATTGTTAACTAAGACATTAAGATGTCCTGGAAATTAAGTAACAAATGTTTTTGTTGCTTAAACACATATAATTTAGAAGAGAATTTTCAAGTGATTGACAAACAACAAAAAGTCCGATACAAATAATCGTTTGATTTCGATTCCAGTTTTGTACCAAACATGCTTATCAAGTTATCATGATTAAATAACAACAATACAGTTTTTGTTGCTTAATTGCGGATTGATATCTTATTTAACAATTTTTAATTTTTTTGTTTTTGATAATGATTGCCATTTTGTTCCCGATGTTTCCCCAAGCTAAGCGACATATCATTCGACTCTGTTTAAGTAGCCCTTTAATATGATATTATAATTTGTGTATGTCTCGGAACTTTCATCTTGGTCGAGAAACAGCCTTAACATCCTTCTTTGACACAAATCGATCTTTTCAATATTTATTTTTTTTCCTTTTTATCTTTTCTTATTTAAAGTAGCGATAATTAATTGATTTATTTCCAATCGGCGTGGGTATTTAGGTAATCAGAGTATTGAGAGGCCAGGGAGATCAGTGGGATAGTCGAGCAAGGGCACGTGGCGTCACTGCAAGCTTTTCCTTGAACGGAATCGGTTTAGTACCGGAGGAGACAACAGATTTGTATCAGGAAAATGAAGAGCTTAAGGTACTTATGTTTTTTTATCCTTCTTATACATACATCGCTCTTTTGCGATGCAAAACAATATCGGTAACGTAATCAAATTCGATTTTGAAGTTTCATTTTTTTACTCCATCTTGACTTTTGCGTATTGTGATAGGAGGAGATTCAGAAATTAGCCGCACGAATAGAATTCATGAAGATAGTGCACATGGAAATGCATAACCGACACATTAAACCGAAATTAGGAGGTTATTTCAGTGCACACGGTCATAGTCATGGGCATCCATCTGCCGGGCAGAGTCCCATCGCCAAAAGCTCGACAGCCAGCTTTATTCTCAAAGTATGTATTTAAATCATTTTATTCCCTTTGTTGCTTACAATTCCAGAGCACACGGAATTTTCTAACTTGAAGATAAATGAAACAAAATTTCAATGTCCTTCCTGAGAGAGAAATTTATTTCATTGTTCATTACTTAATTATATTACACAAGCATTTTGAAGATTGCTGAGATAAATCTCTATTTTTTAAGAAAAGAATCGCGAGAAAAAATTTTTAGAAAAAAAAGCTTTCTCTCGTTTTGTGTTTTAAATGTGTTCATAGCAAAAGAAAATAAAGGATTTATTAATTAAAAAAACAAGTAAATTTAGTAAAATTAGCAATTAAGAATTGGCGCTGTAATTGCGCTTAGATAACTAACAGATCTTAGTTTTGAAATATATTTTACATTAATGCATATATGTACATTTTAAGACACTAAGGTTTATTAGTTATTTAAGCGCACTAATTATAACGCCGATTCCTAATTGCTCTAATTTACTAGTCTTTTTAATTAATTTTAATACAAAGAATCTTACTTCGATTTATATGAAGGATTTTTATTAATCATCAAGATAATTTTCTTGCAAAGAAATAACCTTCTGTTAACGCTATCCAGTATATGAGAAGTGATTAAAATGGATTTAGTTCTTCAGAAAAACACATTTGTGTGAATTTTCAATTCGAAAATATATTTCTCATCATTTATATGATTATATAATACAATTATCAGGCAGTTTTAAAATGCGTTATCGTAAATTAAAAAATATAACTATAATTATTTTAATATACAATAAGCAGGGATCCGGACCGTAAGAGTTTTGCGGTTTAATTGCGGTTCCGATTTAATAAAATATCAAATAAATGTTCCGATTTCAGTTCCGGTTCTTTTTACCAGTAAAAAAATTATCGTAAAAATTATGGTTTTTTTAACGGTTTTTATCGATTTTGCTTACTTGCTTTCTTCTATTTATTCTTTAAATTTATTTTATTAAAAAGAAAAAGGGGAAGGGAGAGGAGAAAAAAAGAAAGAGAGAGAGTATTCACCCCATCAATTTAGAGAGCTTAGTCGAAGAGAGACGTCAATTAATTATATAATTCTGAACAAAAATTATATAAAAATTATTTTAAGCACATTTCTCTTGGTTCTTTCTTACAACTTATTTTATTCTTATAAATAGATCTCTATTACAAAAGTTTACATATATATTCTTGAATTTCATGACTTAGAATAAATTCTTGCAACATGTAAGGAAAATCTAAATAAAAACATGCTAGTATTTTAAAAAAAGTTTACATTAAATATGTATGATCTCGCGATCCCGCCAGATTTCTTATATTATATTATGAGGTATTGGAGAGATTATTTTTTGGAGAGATTTGCATTTCGATTGTTAGGAAAACTGACGATGGTGGTATTGAATTAAACATTGATGATTTGATTGATTGATGAGACGAAGGAACAGAAATTAAAAACAAGAATAAAGATAAAAAAATTAAGAACCAAAAAGAATCAAAGAAAGAACTTTAAATTTTTCCAATTCGGTTACGGTTCGCTTTTGTATTGTAAACTTCATAAAATTTGGATATGGTTTCAGTTTCGGTTCAATAAAAAAAAAATTTCGAAATGGTTTTCGGTTCCTATTTCGGTTTGGTCCGAATCTTTGACAATAAGTAAGAAGCAATGCCTATACCAGTCGAAGTTGGATTTTGAGTGCTTTAAATAATTTCATGTGAATTTATCACATTTATATCCAAGTAGCATATAGTGTTTACAAAGCGTTAAGAAAATGCTAAAAAAATGCATATAATCGTTTTTTTACCTCTTTGCAAGCTACTATGCTACTTGAATAGTCTCTCGAATTGATTTTTCAGATTTAGAGATCCGTGTTTCGAATAAAATAATATTTTTTGCAATAAATTTATTTACAGATTTTCAGTACATTAAGATCTTCTTAAAATGATGCAATTTGAGCATCAAATTATTAATTGCTAAGCAATTTCATTTGTGATCAGGTAATTCAGTTCTCTATAAAGTCCGGAAAATTAATTCGGTGCGTAATTCGAGAGATTATAAACGTGGTATATAAATTCACACGAAATTATTTAAAGCACTCAAGATCCAATTTAGACCGATAGTCATTGTTTTTTACTTATTGTGTGTTTACATTACACGGTCTTAATAAATTGTTTATTATTGTGTAATTATTTAACGCATTTAATATTTCTCAATTCCAAATTCCGAATAAAAAATGCAGTTTTTCAATTCAGAATTTTGAATTAAAAATTATATAGGGTAAATAATTATAATTATTTTTCAATTTGCAATAACGCATTTTATAATTGCCTGATGATTGTAATTTATAATAATTGATAATTTTATAAAAATGCTTTCGAATTGAAAAAGTTTTACTTTAACGTACGCGAATGCATTTTTCTAAAGAATTGAATCCGTTTTTTATCCATTCTCGTTTATTGAGTAAGCAACTTGTATACATATAAGCTAGTCAATATCCTTTTTATTAGGGAATGGGAAGTACTTTTTGGAAATAACAAGTTACAGTTACTCGTTACTGAATAAAAAAAGTAATAAGCTAATGTTACTTTTTTTTTAATTTCTGATTTTTTTAAGTAACTCTTTTCAGTTACCGTTATTTGAAAACGTAACTTTCGTTACTCCCTTATGAAAAAAAATCTTCAATTTTGGGCGTTAAACACTCGAAAAGGACGCTCAAATTTGGATGTGATTTCAGATCATCTCAACTGAAGATTACACTCAATTGAAGATTAATGTCCAAAGAAAACAATCAAAATAAAAGGCTTTATTTTAAAATTAATTAATTCAGTTTTACTACTAAATTATTGATCCGCATCATATTCCAAAATACACATTACAAAATTATAATTTAAAAAAAATGGCTTTTCCCATCATTTGGAAATTAATTTGCTTATTTTCTTAAGCACCCCTTTCATCCAATCTTGTATCCCATTTAATAGTGTTAAATCTTTGCAATCGTATGGGAATCGTATGGGAACATACACGAACTCTTAACGTTAATGGATACAGCTGTGACATAGATAGTTTCAAAAAGACGTTTCACGTCTAGTTAAAATATATTTTTTTCAGAAATGAATCTGCAGTGTTCATATTCAATATTTCGGCGTTAATACTCAACCATAAAGATTAATGTCCCGTCGCGAAAAAAACAGATGATTTTACTATTAAAAGTATCATTGAAAACCTCATTGAAAATGAATAGCGTTTTCAATAGTATGTTATAACAAACTGAATGAGTTTTTGCCAATGGTAATATTTTATCACTGAGGATTTTATCATTGGCTAGTAATGTCAATGGTACATTAATTTTATAGTTTTATTGCTAAAATGAGTATTATTATTGATCAATATCTTATTCCAGAATATATATCATAAAATTATGATAAAAAAAAATTTTTCCCTAAATTCGAACTAATTTTATAGTGCTTCGAAGTGATCACCCATTCGGTTGCATACCATGCCATCCGCTATCCTTGACTTCTGAAATCGTATGGAAACCGCTGCACTTCGATGATCCACGAACACCTAATCATGGATGTATAGTTATAATACATCTATTCAATATATGGTCCTGATAGAAATTTGTCCAGTTTAACTGAACATCCAGTCAGCTACGATCTAATATTTAATTTTAATGTTACAACGACTATTTTCAGATTAGGAAATCATACGCTTTTGTAATACCAATTATCATGTATATCGTCTTTTATTAGAGATCTCCACAGTCTCTCTCTTCTTCGATAATAGTGATTCGCCATATTGATACGATACGGATTATAAACCATGATGTACCTAAACAGTATGCAGTACAGATACAGTGTTGATACATTGTACTATAATATCATGTACATTTTTTGTACTGTTACTATTGTACAATATATAGTTATTTAGTCATTCATCGTCATCTCGTGGTAGTACAGAAACAGTACAGTAGCAGATATCGTAGGATATCGCACGCTTGGTTATCTGAAATAATATTTTACTATTGAAAATTTTATCATCGGTCAATGATAAAATCTTCAATAGTAAAATATTGCCATTGATAAAATTCCATTGAAAGCACCACTGGATCAACACTGGATCATATGAGTAGCTTCCAAGACGAATAATATTTCTATTGACAATAATCCAAAGGCAAAATGTTACCACTGATCGAATGATATTCTTATTGATGCGTACCCAAGTAATGCGTCCAACTAATATACCATTAGTCGAATAATATACCTATTGGACTACATCCAATGATAAAATATTTTCTAATAATCGAATGATTTTCTTATTAAATGCTTCGAGTAGTAAAATCATTCGATAATGATAATGCTGTTGAGTCCGTATAATTTTATCAATTTATTAATTCAAATGATTTTATTATTGATCTGAATTGATAATACCATTAACACTTTTCGCGACGGGACTTAAGTAACTCTTACACTCAATTTTGAAAATGACACTCAAAGGTTTAAAATTTATACTCATCTATTGAGTTATATAAATGTTGAGCATAAACCATGGTTGGATGTGACCATCGAATTCAGTGTATAGAATATGAATACACCGAAATTGATGGTCATTCAACAATGATGTTCAACTATCAACTAACACTTAATGTTGACGGTTAAACCTCAACACCCAATATTGATGATCAATACTTTGATACTAAACATTTAAATTTGAGTATCCAAATTGAAAGTTTTTTTTTGTAAAAGCTTTTTCATTAATTTTTTTAAAATCAATGATCACCAATCACAACAGATGGGTGCCTAGCTTTCTAGTTTCAAGCGTTGTGAATGGTTTGTGTCCAATCAAACCTGTGTAATCGTGTGTAAAGTAACGAAAAAGGTGACTGTAAAATTCGTTACCGTTACTAAAAAATGTAACTACGTTACCGTTACCAAAAAAAGTAACGCAATTATATTATATATAAGTAAAGTTATCAAAAAAATGTCTTGTAACTGTAACTTCGTTATAAGCATGAAATAAGAGAAAAAATCCAATTAGATAGCGCACGAGGCGAAAAAGTGGTCCTAATTTATGATCCCCAATTGGAAGTCAGCTGAAAGGAATGGATATCTGCAATTAAGCGCTATTTTAAAGTAGTCGTGAGATTAGGTTATATAGGGTATTAGGTTATATCTACAATTTTTTTACGAAAAAAATTCGGTGTTTACATCTAACTTTGAATGTTTACATTCAATTTTCGATATTAACACCCAAATTTTCAGTGTCATCACCGATTTTGTATTGACGCCTACATTTAAGGTGTGAACACACACATTTGAGGATCGGACGCTCAAAGTTAGTTCCAGAGTCGACACGTAACTTTTGATGTCAATGCAAAAAATTTCGATGTTGATATACAACTTATGGTCGACCAAAGTTTTGATGTCAACACCAAACGTTGTGTGTTGACTCCAAAACTTTGGGTGTTGACACCAAAAAATTGAGTGTCAACACTAAATATTGCTATACCAAATGATTGTGTGTTGACTCCGAAGTTTTGGGTGTCAGCATTAAAAATTGAGCGTCGATACTAAAAGTTGCACTGTTGGACATAAAACGCTTAAAAAAATTTGAAAACGTACATATTTATATATATGTATATATTATATATATATATAGAGTGTATCAAAGTGTATCAAAAATCGGAAACGGTCGAATCTTAAATAGCAAAGCATGTTTGAAAAAAATGTTTCAAAAAATTATAAGAATTAAAGAGATTTATTCACTGATCACATCCGCTTGACTTTGGATAGCAAGGTCAGGTCAGTATTAAACTAATATTTTTAAATAGAACATCCTATTTTTGATGCCAAAATCTAATACTTGATATTAAGAGCTTTTGAAAACACTATAATAAAGTTATTTTTCATTAAGTATTTTTTTAGTTATAAGGCTTGAAAATTACAATACCGCTAGCATTAGCATTACGTAAAATATCCGATGGCTAAAATCTATTGCATATTGTTTAGGATCATATCTTGGATAATATTTGTCAAAATCAAAGTCAGGTTGGAGGTTTATTATATTGTTCTGAAAAGCTCTTGACACCAGCTATTAGATTCTGGTATACCGAAAATAGGATGTTCTATTTTAAAAAATCAGTTTGATCTAACCTTGGCGACACCACAAGGTCAAGCGGATGTGATCAGTGAATAGATAAATCCTACATCTTTTAAATCCTATAATTTTTATCTGAAACATTTTTTTCAAGAAATGCTTTGCTTTCGAGACATTCGACCGTTTCCAGATTTTTGATATATTCTGTATAGGGGAGACTGGGGGGGGGGCATCATGAGTCACAAAAATTCAAACTTTTAAAAGATCTAAACAAGGACATCATCGTGCTTCCAACCGACAAAGGCAACACGACAGTAAAAATCAGCTAAATAGTTATTTAAAGTACAAATCTGAAAGTAGTGATTTCAAGCTACAAAATACTTTTTAACTGTTTCATTTTGACTATTTTTGTAGAAGTTATATTCATTTAAAGAATACTTAGACAACAAAAAGTGTCTAAAATCAGGTCATAAGACGTTTTTTTGCGTCTAAGAAATGACTTAAAGATGTCTTGCGTCATAATTTTAGATTTTTCGAAGGCGTGAGAAGTGAGGCTTTAATTTTCGCGGATAATGTATTTTCGAGTAATGTATCAAATTCCTTGGTTGTTATCGAGAATCCAATTTTGTCACATATTTCAATCAGAACAGTTTTTTTGATTCGAAAAGTTTTTCTATACAGTTAACTATTATATTTTGTAGAACAAGTTGACAAATTGTAAGAAGCACATTGATAAAAATAAATTATAAGAAATAGTTGCGACGCCTCTCCTCGTCACTAAATCCGGGCTAACCGTTCGACATACGGCTTTGCGCAACAATCCTTGCATATAATCACGCGTGCGATGCATGATTATAATAAGTAGAAAGATTCCTTCTTTTATTACACCTATTTGCTGGAGGTATAAAGTTCGGAACGAACGATGCTCCTCGAGCATCGTTCGTTCCGAACGGCAATCCAATCCTAATCTTTGATCCCATCGAGACCGCTCTTTCCAGCTCGCGTGCTCTTGTTCACATCTGCATGCTCCACGATTGGACGCTCCCGTTCGACTTTGACATCTATTCGAGTGCTCCCGATACTACATATGGGCGCTGCCGTACGCAGTCAAGTGCTTCTGATCCGGTCCGTCGGTGTTTACAACCTGCTTGAAACCGCCTGTACATATCCGCGATCTGTTTGTAACGACCAGTATCCACAATCTATTTTGTGACAGCCTGAAGATATCCACGACATGCTTGTACTTGGAATTGCTGTGCATATAACCACCTTGTGCATATGTGTCCGCGACCAATATTTGCGACTTGTCTTGTAACTACCTGTACACACTCGCGATCTATTTCATAAGAGCTTATACATATTGGCGACCTGCTTATTTGCAGTCTGCTTGAAACAATCTGTATATTAGCGACCAGCCAGTATTCATCCGCGAACTGCTTGTACCCACCAATATAGACATTGTATCCCAACTTCGTTGTACAATGACTCGCTTTTGTACACACTTGATAGCAGCTGCCACGCACGTTTAGGCATCTTCGCATACGAATCGCGCCTACTTCTCATTTCTCAACAAATGGTGGCAGATAGATCCTATGAAATAATCATTTGTCAAATAACGAATATAATATCAATAAAGATATTTTTTGTGATCGATTTGATTTTTCACGCTTTCTCGAACCTTGGCTCCGATAATCGTATTCGGACAAGAAAAGCGCACCATCACATAATTATAATAGATTTAAACAACTCATGTTAATTAATATACATAAAATAATATATTAAATTCAATAAATAACAAGAAGGGATTACACACCAGATTTTTATATATTTTTATGTATTTCAAATTCTTAGAACATACCTAATTTCTATCTTATTATTCGGCCATCCTCAGTATAAAGAAATTAAAAAATGTGGAACGCTTCACGATTTTGCGTGTCCTTGGAACGATACAGAGAAGATTAGTATGGCTCCTACGCAAGGATGACCGCAAAACCGTGAACATTTTTTAATTTCTGATGGCCTAATAATAAGGTCGAAATGTATGTTCCAAGAATTTGAAATACATAAAAATCTGGTTTGCAGCCCCTTTTTGTTATTCATTGTTTATTATTATTAAGCCATTATAAAATTATTTTTATATTGAATTCATTTTAAATGAACTCTAACAGTATGTTAAATTAGATATTAATTATCACACAAATGAGACGTAACTAATGTGTAGATCAAATAGAATGTATCAATAAAATCTAGTGAAAAGGAGAATGTCAGAATTTTTGACCATAAAAAAAACTTTCGAAAAAGAACTGTCTTGGAAATAATCCACATAAAGGAACAAAAAAAATAATTTAAATCTAATGGAAGATATTGAATTGCTGGACAGTTCTTATTTTTTTTATATACTTGATATACGAGAACATAATTTGTCACAATTTTAAATATACTCGTTTTTCATTAGATTTTACTGATATACACTATTTGACCTATACATTGTATCATATGTTACTTTTCACTTCTTTAACAATTAATACCTAATACTTTAACATATATTGTTAGAGTTCATTTGAGATGGATTCAATACGTTATTTTATATAAATTAACGTGAGTTGTATATAAATCTATTATAACTATTTCTTACAAGTTATTTTTATCAATGTGTTTCTTACAATTTGTCAATGTGTTTCTCAATGTGTTTCTTATAATTTGTCAACTTGTTCAGAATATAATAGAATAACCGTACGGAAAAATTCTCGAATCGATTGTTCCAATTTAAATCTGTGACAAAACTGGATTTTTGATAACATCTGAAGAAATTGGTAAAATATTTTTATTTTTGGACATTATGAAATAATATATTAATTGCAAAATAACTCTTTTCTTCTCATCTTAATATTTCCAAAATGGAGCGTACGTGCTTAGTACGTAGTTATCTCAACGCCTCCGCTCGAAATACATGCTTAATTGACTATTGTGATATAATATTAGAATTATACTACGCCACTGTTACAATAAGTATGATTCGAATAATTCATAAGAGAAATTACGATATTATTTATTATTATTATTATTATTATTAATAACTTTATTGAGGTTCTTGATGACAGAATTCATAATATGTAGTAAGAAAAATCATGCAATGAATTATATAATCTCAGTAGATGCGGCGTCAGCATTATTGCTGCTTATAGACCCAATCTTGAACATAAGTACATATAAATATATAAAAAGCCAAAAAAACGAAGTAAGTTTACATCGAAAAATGCAAACTCGAAAGGAATTGAACTGTTTTTTATGTTAGACAAGCATAATAAATTGAGAATGCGAGACAGTAGTATGAGAAACAAACAGTCAGAATATGCAAAAATAACTATAATAATGAAGATATTTATAGATTAAAAATGCAATGCATGCAATATAAAGAGACGAAAGGAAGAAAGAGAGGAGGATGAATTGATATCATTCGACAGAAGATTAAAACATTTCACATCTACGTATGAAAAAACAGCTTGATATTTAGTTGCACGATGAAGGGGATACGATAACATAGAATGATGGCGACAGGAGCTGTGTTAGAATGAAAATCTTGGTTTAGGCAGAGTACTTTTCGAAGATATGATGGAAAACCATGATGAAGAACGTTAAACGTAGATAACATAATGGAGAATAAAGTGCTGATAAATGTTGAGCTATTCGGAGGCTTGAAAGTGGTGTCAGATTATGATCAGATGAATTTCTTGGCACCGTATACAAAATGTAGACACGAATTTTGAATGTGCTAGATCCAATTACGCATACGGCCGATGGATTTAGGATGTAAACAATATCAGCATAATCAAAAAATAATAAAAATAAATAAATAAATAACAAGCAATTGCGAGACAAGGAGTTTCTGTGAGAGAGAAAGAATGTGACGAAGTAGATACAGCGTACGAAGTATGACATATGCTGCCCTATATTTAAGACTATGGAGACGTGATGCTTCAAAGATCAGGAAGGGTCGAAATGTATGCCAAGTATCTTTATGTATGATAAGATATTGATAGGATTTGAATTAATGATATTGAAAGAGTGTAGGCGAGTTAAGCAAGAAGAGAAGCCGACCATCAAGGAAGAAAATTTGGAGAGGTTTAGATGAAGGCCATTTGAGATAAATCATCTAGTTATGATTTCAAGATCGTTAATTCTAGTAAGAGAGAAAGTGTTAGAGCAGCTAAATAAATTAACAATAACAATGTCATCGGCATATATGTATGTAAGCATGAAATTATAGGTAAGGAAGACAAATCAGCCATAAATATATTAAAGGAAAGGGGAGCGAGTATAAAGCCCTGAGAAACTCCCACAGATCAAAGAGAGGAGAGAGAAGGATGGATTATATGTTACAACAAATGAGATTTATTGGAAAGATAGAAACGTAAAAACGTTAAAACGGAGTTAGATAAGCTATAATGACATAATTTGCCAAGGAGAAGCTCATGGTTGATAGTATCGAAAAGTTTTGAGAAATGAAACTAATTATTGCAGATGCATCATGCCATTATCAAAACCGCGCAAAAGAATAAGTGTAGCAATGCAGTGGTAGTATGTTTTTGACGGAATTCGTATTGAAATGTAAGGATAATATCTATGTTATTGAAAAACCGATTTAATTATTGAGAACAAACATATTTAAGGATTTTAGACAGGAAAGATGAGTGAGAGAAGGAGAATGGGAGATTTAGATTCTCTAGACTTGGATAGAGAAACAGAACATTTCTATGAAGTAGGAAACTCACTTTCATTTAAAGAAAACAGAAACCGAACAAAGTCCTGTATAACCTGACGACAAATTGAGAGTAGAACCTGATTCAAACAAACTCTGCTCGATTTCTGCCACCAATCTGTTGGCATAGCATGTCAGCAGGCTTTATCGACAAATCCATAACCAAATGCAGACACAGATAGCTATAATGTAGTCAAATTCTGATCAAATTTGCTGCCAATTTGATTCCAAATTGACATTTTGCTATCAAGGAATTACTTTTTTCCTCCGTTTATAAATTCTTCGTTTGAAAATCCTTTTTCAAAATTAAAGTATATACATTAATACATGTCTGTGAGGTGGAGTTTATATTGAGAACAAAAAAAAATTTTTTTAATTGGGATCTTCTTTATTATTTCTTAGTCCAATATGGCGTTAAAGCTGTCAATATCGTAATAACATTTAATTGCTATAAAAGCTTTGAAATCTGTACTTACGAAATTGTGTGTATCTACAGACACGTAATTCGCATAAACAACGTCGAGTTCTTGAAATTAGACTTATAGCGTTTTTCATTGGACCGAACTGAATGCGCACTGAGAATTCGTGAAGTGCAAGATAGTACTGCACCGCTAGTGCAAGTTACTTGCACGGTCATTAAAACACTTGCGGTTTGACGAGTGGACAATATCAGCATTTTTAATCTGCATTGAAAAATATCTCAAGTTCTCTTTCGAAATGAATATTTCGAATAATTTTTTTTTTTATAAAATTAAATTGAATTTTTAGTTTATTTCATTATCAATAATCGCATTAAGGCACATTTTCTTTTAAAAAAATTTTTTTAATATGTATTTCTATTAAATTTAAATAAAAGCAAAGTGGGAACGCAATCCCAACAGACAAATATCTCTTTAAATGAATATTTTTATATTCATTCAAAAAACACAAAAAAACTTTTACAAAATGTTATCTATTAATTAGGATAAAAAAAATGGTGCAAAGTTGTTGCAATTTAATCTGTTGTTGCAATCTGCGCAGCTAATAGTTTTAT